>Ga0308418_1000313_pt1 | contig 30203 bp, 29 predicted proteins | sample HotsprSampleR4cd_FD_203517 | JGI IMG/M metagenome (GOLD analysis project Ga0308418, IMG submission 203517) | Hot spring phototrophic mat microbial communities from Mushroom Spring, Yellowstone National Park, Wyoming, United States - 20090729_R4cd ... | reverse complement strand
TCCGCATCCCGATTGCGCACGGCGACGGGCGCTATGTGTGCGACGAGGCGACCCTGCAGCAGCTGCGGGCGAACGGGCAGATCATCTTCCGCTACTGCAGCCCGACGGGGGAGTTGGACGCGGCGTACAACCCGAACGGCTCGATGGAGCATATCGCGGGGGTGGCGAACGCGGGGTTCAATGTGCTGGGAATGATGCCCCACCCCGAGCGCGCCTGCGAACTGCTGCTGGGCAGCGACGACGGGCGCAGACTGCTGCAGGTGGGGTGAGGCATCTATGCTTTCGCCCTCACCCCCAGCCCTTCTCCCACAGCGTGGGAGAGGGGAGTAGCCGTTTTTGGAGTGCTGAAGCGTCAGCTTCAGCATCGGGCGGAAGCTCCGCTTCCGCACTCCATATACCAATCGCGCGTCCAAAGTTCACTATTTGCCCCCCTCCTTTAGGTTCCCCCCGCTTCGCGAGGGGAACCGCGAGAGGCGCGCCTACTCGGTTCCCCCTGCTTGCAGGGGGAACCTTAAGGAGGGGGTCATCAACTGCTGTTTTTTGTGAACTTTGGCTTGGCGATTGGTAATAATCCCCCTCGCCCGCCCTGCGGGAGAGGGGGACACAGGCGGTGAAAGCTACAGCGGATTCAACACGCGCACCGAGTAGAGTTCCAGTTGCCCTGTGTCGCGCTGGATGACCAGCGTCTCCGCGTCGCGCCAGTCGAAGCCCAAAAGCGACGCTAAGCCCATCTTTTGGAGCGCGCCCTGCTTGACAGTCTTCGGCGTGTAGGCGTTCAGCGTGTGGACGACGCCTGTGGCGATGTCCAGCACATAGAAGCCCTCGTCGGTGTACCACGCCAGCCGCTGCCCATCGGGCGAGAAGCGGTAGTAGGTTTCATCGGGTCTGGCGTTCGCCGACAGCGTCTTGTTGGGAATAAGCGAGAGGCGTCGGGGCGCGCCGCCCTGCAACGGTCGCTCGAACACCGCGAGGAACTCCCCATGCTCCACCCGCGCCCAGCGCATTACCACGCCTGATTTGTCCACCCAGAACGCCTGCACATCGCCTGTGGTCGTCAGCGGCACAAGCTGCGCCCCACGCAGCAGATAGAGGTTGCCACAGCGCACCTGCGGAGAAAAAATCCATCCGTCCCACTGAGCCGAACGCAGGCTGCTCACCGCGCCTAACTGAACGACAGCCGCTGGCGGGTCAGATTGCACCCAGTATGCCCAATCCCACACGACCACCTTGTCATAATAATCTTTGGGGATGCGTATCTGCTGCGTGCAAACCCAAGTATCCGTGCGGTAGATGAGGATCGAAGGTTGTTCCTCGTCGCCGCCCAATCCCATCAGGGACTTGCCGTCCGCGCTCCAGCGGGGCGCGTGCACGCTAATCGGCAACTCCGTTAGGCGTCCCGAAGCGACCTCGTACAGCATGAGGCTATACTTGGCGTCCGAGGTCTGGGCAGTGTCCGCAGGGGTGGCGTCGCCGTTCTCGGACGGCGTCGCTTGGGTGTCTGTAGGCGCTTCAGCACGAAGCCAAGAGAAGCACACGGCGCGCGAGTCGGGCGTCCACTGGCAATTATTGACCCATCCCGCGTGGGGAGACCCCTCATCGAGGGAGAAGCGAACAATCGGGGTCGTTTGGCGACGGTCGATGTGATACAGCGCGAGTTCGGCGTCGTAGGAGTCGGCAGGGGCGTCGGGCGGTTTACGCACAATCGTCACATACTGTCCGTCGGGTGAGGTACGCACCCACCCTTGGTCGCCGCAGCCCGAAAACAGCACCGCAGCGACCAGCATGCATAAGGCGCCACTCATGCGTTTGAGGCGCATTCCAATCACCTCCGCTTCGAGCATACCCCGCGCCCGCCGCCCAGCGGAAGGGACTTAAGTCCTAATTCGCGCGTTGGCAGCGCGACCAGTCAGGCATACGGCAGCCAGCGGGTATAATCCCTTCAGCCTGCGCAGGGCAGGCGCGCACTTGACAGAGGAGGTTCTATGGCGATGACGCCGACGACTATGGAGCGAGCGAGTTTCCCGAAGTTAGACCTACTGCGCACGATGATGCTCTCCCGCGAGGGCGACCGCCGCGAAGGAATCCTCATGCGCCAAGGCAAGGGCTGGTTCCAAGTGCCTGGCATGGGGCACGAAGCGCTGGCGGCGATTGCATATCACTTGCGTCCTGATGACTACCTCTTCCCGACCTATCGCGACCGTGCGCTGATGTTGGCGCGGGGGATGACCACGCGCGAGATTGCGCTTGATTTTATGGCGCGGGCAGGCTCCAGTTCCGAGGGGCGCAACATGCCTGCGCACTACTCGTCGCGCGCGCTGAATGTGTTCTCGGTGGCGACGCCGACAGGCGCGCAGTGCTTGCCCGCGGTGGGCGCAGCGTGGGGCATCCGACTGGCAGGCGACGACCGCGTGGTGGTCTGCAGCATCGGCGACGCCGCGACCCGACAGGGCGAATTCTACGAGGCAGTGTGCCACGCCATCCAGGAGAGCCTGCCCATCGTGTTCGTCGTGGAGGACAACCAGTATGGCATCAGCACGCCCACACGGAATATGCTGCCGATGCGCCTGCAGGTGTTCGACGAGCGGTGGGTGGTGTTCGTGAACGGGCGACGCGCCGACGAGGTATACGAAAAAGCGGGCGAGGCGATACGCAAGGCGCGCACAGGCGGCGGACCGACCATCCTGTGGTGCGAGATCGACCGCCTAAGTTCGCACACCAGCGCGGACGACCACCGCGTGTACCGCCCCGCCGAAGAGATTGAAGCGATGTTCGAGCGCGACCCCATTCGCCTGCTTGCCGAGCAACTCATCGCCGAGGGCGCGCTCACCCAAGCGCAGTACGAGCAGATGCAAGCGGACATCACGCGCGAGGTGGACGCGATTTACCAAGAGGTGGAGCGCGTCCCGCTGCCTGACCCTGCGCATGTGCTGGATCACCTGTACGGCGAGCCGCCCGCGCATTACCAGCCCCTGCCGCTGGAAGCAGAGAGCGAGCCGACCACGATGGTCGCCGCGTTCAACCGCACCTTCCACGCCGCGATGGAGACCTTCGACACCATCGTCGTGTTCGGCGAGGACATCGAAGACCCCAAAGGCGGCGTGTTCGGCTTCACCAAGGGGCTGAGCAGCAAGTACCCTGAGCGCGTGCGCAACTCGCCGCTGGCGGAAGCGACGATTGTGGGCACGGCGGTTGGACTGGCGGCGATGGGCTACCGCCCCGTGTTCGAGATTCAGTTCATCGACTTCATCACGCCGGGCTTCCACCAACTGGTCTCGCAGATTGCTACCTTACGCTGGCGCAGCAAGGGCGAGTGGAAGTGCCCGTTGGTCATCTACTCGCCGTATGGGGCGTACCTGCCTGCAGGCGGGATGTGGCACAGCCAGAGCAACGACGGCTGGTGGGCGCACACGCCAGGCATCCGCGTCGCCATCCCCAGCACGCCCGAAGACATCGCGGGGCTGTTCTGGGCGGCGATTCAGGACGATGACCCGACGATGTTCCTCATCCCGAAGCACATCTTCCGCGTGCGCATGCCTGTGCAGGCGTATCGCGCCATCCCGTTCGGCAAGGCAGCCATCCGCCGCGAAGGGACGGATGTCACGGTCGTCGCGTGGGGCAACACGCTGGAGTTGGCGTTCCAAGCCGCCGAGCAGTTCGCGCAGCAGGGCGTCTCGCTGGAGATTATCGACCCGCGCACGCTGGTTCCGTTCGACTGGGAGACCGTCGAACAGTCGCTGGCGAAAACGGGCAGGCTGGTGGTGATTCACGAGGACAACCGCACCTGCGGCTTCGGGCAGGCGATAATCACGGAGATGACCAGCGTGCCCGAGCGGTTCAACCTGCTGTTGTCGCCGCCGCAGTTGGTCGCCCGCTACGATGTGCATATCCCGTTCTGCCCCGAGTTGGAGTATGCGGTGCTGCCCGACTTGGCGCGGGTGATGCAGGCGATCCAGACCACGCTGGAGTAGGGTCAGCCGACCTGCTTGAGCGCCTCGTCGAGGGCGTGCCAGGCGAGGGTGGCGCACTTGACGCGCACGGGGAAGTGGCGCACGCCCGCCAGCGCGGCGATGTCGCCCAGCGTGTCGAGGTCGCCCTCCGCCTCGCCCTTGACGAGCGCAAGCACCTGCGCAATCAGCGCGCGCGCCTCGTCCAGCGTCTTGCCCTGCACCGCTTCGGTGAGCATCGAGGCGGACGCTTGGCTAATCGAGCAGCCGCGCCCGCGAAAGCGGATGTCCTCGATGCGCCCGTCTCGAACGCGCAGGTCGAGGATGATCTCGTCGCCGCAGGAGGGGTTGAAGCCCTCCTGCGTGATTTTCGGTGGCTCCAGTTCGCCCCTGCCGCGCGGCTGGCGGTAGTGATCCAGAATAATCTCCTGATACAGTTCGTTGAGTGTGGTCATCGGTTGCCCCCGTTAGGCGCGTCCGAAGAGGCGCCGCGTCTCGTGCAGCGCGTCAATCAGTGCGTCGATGTGCTGCGTGTCGTTGTAAATCGCGAGGCTGGCGCGTGCGGTCGGTCCGCCCAGCCGCTCGCCCAGCGGATGCGCACAGTGCAGCCCCGCCCGAATCGCCACATCGCGCGTGTCCAGCACGGTCGCGATGTCGTGCGGGTGAATCTCGCCCAGCGAGAAGGCGAAGATGCCCGCGCGGTCGGGGATGGGTCCATACAGGCGCAGGTCGGGCACTTCCTGCAGGCGCGCGAGGGCGTACTCGGTTAGCTCGCGCTCGTACCGCTCGGTGGCGTCGCGCCCGATGGCGTCGATAAAGTCCAGCGCGGCGTGCAATCCAATCGCTTCGCCGATGGGTGGCGTGCCCGCTTCGAACTTGGCGGGCGGCTCCGCCCACACCAAGCGATCCCAGCGCACGATTTGCACCATCCCGCCGCCGACATGGTAGGGCGGCATCGCCTCCAGCAGCGCGCGCTTTGCGTACAGCACGCCAATCCCCGTCGGTCCATAGGCTTTGTGCCCCGAAAAGGCGAGGAAGTCGCAGTCGATGGCTTGCACATCGACGGGCATGTGGGCGACGCTCTGCGCGGCGTCCACCAGGCACAGCGCGCCCGCCGCGTGCGCCCGCTGGCAAATCGCCGCCACGGGGTTCACAGTGCCCAGCACATTCGAGATATGCGACACTGCCACGAGGCGTGTGCGCTCGGTCAATAGCTGCTCCAAGTCGTCCAAGTTCAGCCTGCCGTCGTCGGTGATGCGCCACACTTTGAGATGCGCGCCCTGCTTCTCGGCGAGGCGCATCCACGGCAGGAGGTTCGCGTGATGCTCCATCTCGGTGACGATGATCTCGTCGCCCGCCTTGACGAATGTCTCGCCCCAACTGCTGGCGACGAGGTTGATGGCTTCGGTCGTGCCGCGCGTGAAGACGATTTCGGCGGGTTCGCGGGCGTTGAGGAACTGCGCCACGCGCGCCCGCGCCGCCTCGTACAGCTCGGACGCCTTTGCGCCCACGCCGTGCCCCCCGCGATGCACATTCGCGTTGTGGTGCGCCCAGAAGTTGCTCACCGCCTCAATCACAGCGTAGGGTTTCTGCGTGGTCGCCGCGTTGTCCAAGTAGACCACGCTCCGCATCTCAGGGTGCGGCTGGAAAAACGGGAACTGCCTGCGTATCTCGCGTGCATCAAGCGTAAATGTCGTTGTCATCGCAATCGCCTCCTACTCCAGATAGACCCACACGAAGCCGTCCTCCTCTTTGACCTTCAGAGCGCGGATGGGGCGCACGGCGGGCAGCCCCTTCGCCTGACCCGTGTAGGGGTCGAACTTCGCCCCGTGATGGGGGCACTCCAGCAGGTCACGGTGAATGCGCGCGGGCAAACCGTCTGCCTCCGAGAGGGGCAGCTTCTGGTGCGAACACACATCCACCACCGCAAAATACCCTTTGGACGCGCGCCCAATCAGCACGCGCTGCCCGTTCAACTCAACCGTGCGAAACTCGTTCTCCGATAGCTCCGTTGGAATTGCCTTCAGCCACATCGTCAGCCTCTGTATTTAGCGTGGCTAAATTATACCCGACCAACGCGGGTCAGCGCGACGCGATTCTTAACCTCCACATAATCACGATGGGGTATCCTTTCGTATGGGTGGTTAGGATGAAAGCGTGGCTTTGTGCTGGGCTAATGGCGCTGGGGGCGCTTGCCCACAGCCAAGCGATCTCCGAAGCATGGCGACAGGTCTATACCGGAGGCGTCATTTCAGTTGTCGACTCCCGCATTAGGCAACCGCTTCCCGATTCGTCGCAGAATATCTACCTCATCGCAGAGATGCAAAATCAGGGGAGTGTTCTGCTGGTCTACGGCGTGCTGTGTGTAGACGCGGCAGGGGACATCCGATGGATGCGCCGCTTCCCCGAACGGGTTTTCGAGATTCTGCTCGACCCACAGGGCAATCTGCAGGCGTTCGCCTATGACGGCATCTACACCTTCCGCCCCTCGGGGGAGCTGATTCGGAGAGAGCCGCTCCTCATGAGAGGGAGTTATCCTGGGATAAACGCGGCTGCCATCGACGCAGCGGGCAACCGCTATGTGCTGTTCGGCTGGCAATCAGCGACCTTGATCTGCCTGTCGCCCGACGGGCAGCTCGTGTGGCAGCAGGAGTACCCCGATCTCCATCCCCTCGATGTGTTCGTCGATGGGTCGGGAAACATCCTTGTGGCGCTGGGGATGCCCGACTCTTCGGGTCTCTTTTACTATCCCCAGCTACGATGCTTGACGCCTCAAGGGGCGCTTTTGTGGGTTTGGCAGTGTCCGTACAGACACCTTTCGTACACCCGTATTCTGGGGCGCATGCCCGATGGGCGATTCTGCGTGGAAGCCGATGCTCGAGGGTACTACATCAGCCCTGACGGGACGCAGTGGAGCCATACGCCGCCGCACTTCCCACCCACACTGCTTCGCACAGGCGCCAGAAGCGCGCTGCTGCTTCCAGATGGCAGTTTGTGCACCTCGTCGCTGTGGAGAGACTCTCCGCGCTACTTTTTGGGCGTGGAGTTCTTTTCGCCTGCAGGGAATTTGGTGTGGTATCGGCTACAACTGACGGAGATTAGAAACCTTCTCAGCCCGACTTCAGACGCGCTTGCCACGAATAGTGCGCACTCCTTGTGGTACGCTGCCTTCAATGTGCCGAATGCAACGCCTGAAACTGTGCTGTACCGACTCGACAGTCGCACGGGTGCTGTTCAGTGGCGTCGTGTCGCGCCGTCGTTCCAAACCGATAGTCCGAGCCTTGTGGTGTACCCGAATGACGAGAGCGTATTGCTGGGGGGAAGCCCGCAGGGCGTGAGTGTCTTGCGCTACGATGGCGCGGGGAATCTACTGCGCCGCCGCGACAACCCAATCAGCGTCCCGACACGGGATTGGGCGCGAGCGACCTCCGACGGGCAGGGCGGAGTCTACGCACTCGTGGCGCAATCGGGCGCCAGTCGGCTGGCGCGCTACGCGCCGAACGGACAACTCCTCTGGGAGCAGCCTCTGCCCTATTCTGGCGAAGTCGCTCGCATGGGGCAAGACGCGGTGGTGGTCAGCCCGTATATGGAGAATGTTCTGGTGCAGCGGTATCGCGCCGATGGGCGCCTGCTCTGGCAACGCACCCACTCCCAACTTCTGAACACAGGCTCGTATTGGATCCTTGAGGAACCCGTGAGCGAGGCTGTTTACCTGGAGGAAAGCGCACGGCTCACAAAACTTGGCGCGGACGGCGAGGTGCAGTGGTCTTACAACTACCCATCGGGCTACTCGTCGGTGGGACGCGCCGTGCATCCCGAAGCGATTGTTTTAGTGCTGCACAACTACAGCACGCGCCAGACGCGCTTGGTGCGGCTGAGCGCGAGCGGCGCGCTGCAGTGGGACATTGAGTTGCCCGCCTCTTACGCGGCGTATATGGGGTTCGACAGCGCAGGCAACCTCTACATCGTGCATCAAATGGACAGAAGCCGCGCGCGCTTTGCTGCCTACACGCCAACAGGCGAGCTGCGCTGGGAGCGTGAGGAGCTAATGAACGCGCAGAGCCTGGCGGTTGTGCCGCGCGGACCCGTCTATATTGCTGCATTCGTGCAAGGAACTCTACGCCTGCGCGCCTACACCGTCGCGGGACAGCTTATGTGGGAGCGCGAAGTGCCCGAAGTCCTTGAGGGCGAATTCCCACGAGCCCAACTGCATGTGGACGCGCTTGGTCGGGTGTTTCTAAGCACGCCGACAACGCCTCAGCTGTCGATGCCGCGTCAAGCGCTTGTGATTGGCTACACCGCGGAGGGTCGCCCGCTGGGGCAACTGCTCTTCCCGAACCAAGCAGATGCCTACCTGATGTGGGTTTACTCCGCATCTTTAGACCCGCAGGGGCGTTTCCTGACTCTCGCGGGTCAACTCTGGACAGACACGGGCGATTATGACGGCTTCGTGGTGCATCATCGGCTCGTCTCGCCCGATGTGGACGGCAACGGCTGCGTCGATGAGGCGGACTTGCTCGCCGTGCTGTTCAACTTTGGCGGCAGCGACTCCGCGCCTGACCTGAACGGCGACGGCATCGTGGACGACGCCGACCTGCTGACCGTGCTGTTCAGCTTCGGTGAGGGGTGCTAACCTGCGCTTGAAAGCGGTATAATTCAAGTATGGAGTCGTTCACCCCAGAGGAACTCGCGGCAATAGAACGCACGAGCGAGGCGCTGCGGCAGTACCCGCATCTGCGTCGCGCGTTTATCCGCGCGCTGCAGATGGAGGAGCTGTTTGCGATTCCCGAACAGCTGGAATCGCTGAAACAGGTCGTGCTTGAACTCGCCGCGCAATACAAGCAACAGCAAGAGCAACTCAACCGCATCGAGCAGACCGCCGAACGCGCGCTGCAGGTTGCGGAACGCTCACAGCAGACCGCCGAACGCGCGAACGAAATCGCCGAACGCGCGCTGCAGGTTGCCGAACGCTCACAGCAGACCGCCGAACGCGCGCTGCAGGTTGCGGAACGCTCACAGCAGACCGCCGAACGCGCGAACGAAATTGCCGAACGCGCGCTGCAGGTTGCCGAACGCTCACAGCAAACCTCGGAACGCGCCCAGCAAACCTCGGAACACGCCCAGCAAACCGCCGAACACGCCTTGCAGGTCGCCCTCGAAACGCGCGACATCGTCAATGATATGCAAAAGCGACTGACTCGCGTCGAGACGGATGTCGCCGACCTGAAGGGCATGAGTATGGAACTCATGGCGCGAAAACTCCTGCCTGGCGTGCTGGGAAAGCTGGTGCGCAAACTTCGCGTCTACGAGCCTGACGAGTTCTACCGCGTGATGGAAGAGGCGGATCTGCTGTCTGCAGATGACTTGGCGGAGGTGGCGTCGGCAGATGCGTTTGCGCACGGGCAGCTACGCAGCAACGACACGCCCCGCTGGTTCGTGGTGGAGGCGTCGTGGGGACTCGGCATAAAGGATGTGGAACGCGCTGCCCGACGCGCGGCTATCCTCACCCAGAACGGCGCGCCTGCTATCGGTACTGTGCTGGGCAGGCGCATCACCGCCGACGCCCGCAAACGCGCCCAGCAACTGGGGGTGCTGGTCGTCCTCAACGGCGCACCGCGCAACCCTGAAGCCGCAACATAAGGTATTATTCACTATATGGCGGCGCGCTACACGCTCGAAACCGAAGTGCAGTATGTCAAGGGGGTCGGGACGAAACTCGCCCAGGTGCTGAGCAAGCTCAACATCTACACGCTGGGCGACCTGCTGTTTCACCTGCCGCGCCGCTACGAAGACCGCCGCCACTTCCGCAAAATCGCGCACGCCCGAATCGGGGAAGCCGTCACGGTGTCGGGCAAACTGGTCACGGTGGACAATGTGAAGGTGCGCAACCTGACCCTCACCAAAGCCTACCTCGACGACGGGTCGGGCGTGCTGGAGCTGGTCTGGTACAACCAGCCCTACATGAAGGACACCCTCAACAAGCTGCGCAACAGCCAGATTGTGGCGTATGGCATAATCAAGGAGTCGCCCTACGGGCTGCAGATGGAGACGCCCGAATGGGAAGACCTGCCCGACGGCGCAGACCCCGACAGCCTGCTGAGCGTGAACCGCATCGTGCCCATCTACCCACTAACCGAGGGCATCCGCCAAAAGCGCATGCGCCAAATCATCTGGAATGCCGTGCAGTATGCGCACCTCGCGCCCGAAATCCTGCCCCGCAGCGTGCGCGAGCGACTGGGGTTGATGCCCATCCAACAGGCGATTGCGCAGATTCACTTCCCCGACAGCGAGCAGGCGATTGACCCCGCCCGCCAGCGACTGGTGTTCGAGGAGTTTTTCCTGATGCAATTAGGTGTCGGCATGCAGCGCCAGCGCACGCGCCAAGAGCGCGGAATCGCCATGCGCATCGACGCCGACCGCCTCAGCGAAATGCTGCACCGCATCGTGCCGTTCGAACTCACAAACGCCCAAAAGCGCGTGATTGGCGAAATCTGGGGCGACATGGCGCAGCCGCACCCGATGAACCGCCTGCTGCAAGGCGATGTCGGATCGGGCAAGACCATCGTCGCGGCGGCGGCGATGCTGGCAGCCATCGACAACCAGTACCAAGCGGCGATGATGGCGCCTACCGAGATTCTGGCGGAACAGCACTACATCAACCTGCACCGCCTGTTCCAGCCGCTGGGGATAAGCGTCGAACTGCTGGTCGGCAGGCTGAGCAACAAGCAACGACAGCAGGCGCGTGAGCGCATCGCCACAGGGCGCGGCATGGTCGCCGTCGGCACGCACGCGCTGATTCAGGAGGGCGTCGAGTTCGCGCGGTTGGGGCTTGCCATCGTCGACGAGCAGCACCGCTTCGGCGTGCTACAACGCGCCGCCCTGCGCGACAAGGGCGTCATGCCCCATGTGCTGGTGATGACCGCCACGCCCATCCCGCGCACGCTGACCCTCACCCTGTACGGCGAGCTGGATGTGTCGATTATCGACGAGCTGCCCCCCGGACGCAAGCCCGTGCGCACCCACTGGAAGACGCCCGAAGAGCGACTCAAGGTCTACGCAGGCGTGCGCAAGCTGGTGGAGCAGGGACGACAGGCGTATGTGATCTGCCCGCTGATCGACGAGTCGGACAAGCTACAAGTGCGCGCCGCCGAGCAGATGGCGGAACACCTGCAAAAAGATGTGTTCCCCGACCTGCGCGTGGGGCTGCTGCACGGGCGCATGAAGCCCGCCGAGAAGGAAGCCGTGATGGACGCCTTCCGCGCAGGGGAACTGGACATACTCGTCTCCACAACCGTGATTGAGGTCGGCGTCGATGTGCCCAACGCGGCGGCGATTGTGATCGAAGACGCCGACCGATTCGGGCTGGCGCAGCTGCACCAGTTGCGCGGGCGCGTCGGACGCAGCGAACACCAATCCTACTGCGTGCTGATTGCTAACCCCAAGTCGGACGACGGGCAGCGCCGCATGGACATTATGACGCGCACGAACAACGGCTTCCTCATCGCCGAGGAAGACCTGCGCATTCGCGGACCAGGCGAAATCTACGGCACGCGCCAGAGCGGGATGCCCTCGTTCCGCGTGGCGGACTTGGTCAAAGACATGCGCCTGCTGGAGGTCGCCCGCCAAGAGGCGTTCCACCTGCTGGAGCATGACCCCGACCTCAGCCGTCCTGAGCATGCCGCCCTACGCGAGGCGGTGGAGCGATTCCGCCACCGATTCGCGATTGCGACCGTGAGCTAAGGGTGTACCCAAGCACATCCTGTGCGTTGCGCTTCTCCCACGCCATTCCGTTTGAACAGACCGCACGCTGCTACAACTGTCATGTTCAGACGCACATACTCAAGATGGGAACATCGCTGCCATCGCGCCTTTTGAGGATGTGTAGTCTCGCGCCGTCCGACACACGCCACAGAATAATCCTGCCATTTCCCACCCCAGACGCTAGGATTGTCCCATCAGGCGAAAAGGATACGCAGTAGATACCGAAGGTGCGCTCGTTGAGGGTGCGCACCAGTGCGCCATCGGCGACGCGCCACAACTTGACGCCGCCAAACGACGCCCCAGACGCCAGCAACTTACCATCTGGCGAAAACGCCACGAAGGGGTCGGGGGGATGCCCTTTGAAGGCGCGTACCAGTTTTCCATCCGATACACGCCACAACCTAACGGTACCGTCCGCTCCCCCCGACGCCAGCAGTGCGCCGTCAGGCGAGAACGACACGCTTTGCACGCGATTCGCGCGGGTCTTGAGCGCGCGCGCCAGTTTTCCGTCCGACGCACGCCACAACTTGACAGATTCATCCGCGCCTCCCGACGCCAACAGCGTGCCATCGGGCGAAAACGATACGCTGAAGACCCAATCTTTGTGCGCCGTGAAGCTATGGATCAGCCGTCCATCCGACACACGCCTTACCGTGATTTTGCCGAACATGCCTCCCGACGCCAACAACTTGCCATCGGGTGAAAAGGACACGCTTTTGACAAACACATGCTCGTTGAGGCTACCCAACAGCTTGCCGCTTCGTACCTCCCATAGATTGAGCGTGCCTTCAAGCGTGCCTGACGCCAGCAACTTGCCATCGGGCGAGAACGCTATGCAGGAGGCATAGGACGCACGCCTGTTGAAAATACGCACCATCTGTCCATCTGACACACGCCACAACCTGATGCTACCGTCGTCGCCGTTCGATGCCAGCAGCGTACCATCAGGCGAGAACAACACGCTTTGAACAGCGCCTGTATGGCTTTCTGGCGCCCGCACAGTGCCGACTCGTCTTGCAACAAACAGCATTGCCGACAATACCGCTACGAGCGCCAATCCCAGTAAGAACCACCGACTGACACTGCCTCGTTCTTGAGCGAACGGCATCTGAATCGCGCCCCGACCCAATCGTCTGTGCATGGCTGCTCACTCCCTGCTTGTACTTCGAGGGTGTGTTTTGGACTCCTGCCCCAGCCGTTTCGGAATCTCACGCTTTTTGGAGAAAGCGCGGGGGATAGAGAGAATATCGAGCGTGCGCTCGGAAGACCAAAACATCAGTGTAATCGCTGTGCCAAAAGCCGCCGCGCCAACCTTCCGAGTCAAGAAACTTCTCCCAAATCCCGACAATTACTTGCACGAGGCGACGGCGATGCCCGAATCGGTGCGTTCGTCCGAGCGTGTGGCGTCGGTTCCGCCTGTGGGCGCGCGCACGCCGCGCGAGGAGCGCGAGCAACACGCGCGTCGGAAGCGAAAGGCGTTGCAGGGCAAGCCCGAAAAGACGCCCCAATCGCCTGAACCGCCGCCCGACGAGACGCCGCACGCGCTGGATGTGGAGGTCTAAACGATGTCCGAACTGATGGTGCTGCTGCAAGCCCTGCTGCTCATGGCAGGCTGGCTGCTGTTTTTACGCGCCCAGACCGAGTTGCGCGCCCAAGCCGCGCGCCAATCGCTCACGGGCGAGCTGGAAGAGTTGCGTCAGACCATCGACGCCCTGCTGCACAAACTGGCGGAAGACGCCGCGCGCGCCGAAGCGCGACTGGAGACGCGCCTGCGCGAGCTGGAACGCTACGCCGCGCAGCCGACGGAACCCGCGCCACTTATACCAGCTGCACTGCCAAAGTCCGTCGATGCGCATGCTTCGAATCCCCCCTCACCCCAACCCTCTCCCCCCTTGACAAGGGGGGAGAGGGCAGGGAGTGGGGGGATTCTACAAGCGCAGGAATTGGTGGACCCTGTCTCGGCGACCGCGACTACCTGCCAAGCCGATTCCGCGCCTGAAACGCCCGCCGAAACTTTAACGCCCGATTCGGGGTATAACTCTACAGGTTCATCGACTTCGCCCTATGGCGCGGTGCGTATGCTGGCGGAGCAAGGATTAACGATTGCAGAAATTGCGCGACAAACGGGCTACGCGCCTGGCGAAGTGGAACTTATCTTGAACCTAACACGACATCGGACGGAGGAGAACGAATGAAATTATCGAGCATCCTTGGGATTGGGTTTGCAACGCTGTTGTTGGCGTCGCTAATCAGCGGCTGTGGCGGCGGTAATCAAAACAAAGCAGTCGCTAAAGTGGGCGAAACCCCGATTGATAGAGAGATGTATATCCGCCGCTTGGAGCTGATGCCGACCCCCGTGCAAATCGGCGGCAACCAAGCGACCACTGCCCCCGCGGGCTACACGCTTCTTAAGCAGATGATTGGTGAACAGGTGCTGCTCGACATGGCGAAAGAGGAAGGCGTGCTGCCGACCGACCAGCAAGTCGAGGAGCGCGTGCAGCGCGAGATGAAAAACAATCCGCAAATCAAGCAAGCCATCACTGAGGGGCGTCTGACCCTTGATGATTATCGCGAGCGCGTGCGCGTGGCACTGGCGGAGTTCAACCTGCGCACTAAAGGTGTCACGGTCACCGAGCAGGAGGTCAAGAAAATCTACGACGAGAACAAGCGGGCGTTTTATCGCCCCGCCAGCGCGCGCGTGCGCGGCATCCTTGTGCAGAACCCTGAGGTGCGCAAGCAAATCGACGACGACCTCAAGCGCGGGTTCAACTTCCAGAGCATCGTGAACAAGTACGCGCAGAACCCCGTCGCAGGCGTGCAGTCTGGCGAGTCGGAATTCACTCTTGAAGGTCCGCTCCCCCAAACGCCCGAAGGACAACTACTCCAGCGCGTGCGCAGTGTCCTCAAAAACGCCAAGCCACAGCAGGTAACAGAGTGGATTCCTTTAGGCAACGGCGCAGTGGTGCGCTATGAGGTGCTGGCGAGAAGCCCAGGGCAGCAGCTGTCCTTCGAGGAGGTCAAAGACAACATCCGCGAGCAACTGATGCTGCAAAAAGGGCTTCAGACGAACCGCGACCTGAACCTGGAGTTATTGAAGCGGATGGTGAACACGCCTGTGGAAATCACCTCTGAGGGGTGGAAAAACCAGTACCAAAAAGATGTGGAGGAGTGGAAGAAGACGATTGCACAGCTGGAGCCTCAGCAGGGTAGCAAGCCCGCCGAGCAGGGCGCACAAGGTACACCTGCAGCGAATAAGCCTGCCGAGAAACGCTGATGCTATACCTTGTGGGGCTGGGCGCGGGCGGGGCGCAGGAGCTGAGCGAGCAGGCGTTGCACGCCTTGCGCCGCGCCCCGCGCGTGTTTGTCAGCCAGCCCAGCCACCCCATCACGCGCCTGCTGCAACTGGCAGCAATCGCCTTCGAACCGTGCCCCGCCGAACCAGAGCAGGCGATTGCCACTCTGCTGAACGCGCCTGAACGCACCGTTGCGCTCGCTGTGCCTGGACACCCGCTGCTGGGCAACCCTCTCGTGGCGCGCGCGCTTCCCGCTGCCGCTGAGGCAGGACGCCCTGTGCGCCTCGTGCCCAGCCGCAGCGCGCTGGAGCCTGTGCTGGAGGCGACCCTGCACGCCGCGCCCGACGGCGTTCAGGTCGTCAGCGTGGCGCGACTGCCCCATGTCGCCCCCGACCCAACGCTGCCCACCCTCTGGTTCGGCATCGAGACGCCCGAACGCCTGTGCGCCCTGCAGGCGCACCTAAGCCTCCGCTACCCGCCCAGCCACGAAGTCATCTTCGTGCATGCGCCTGGCGATGTGAGCGTCGAGACGCGGCGCGTTCCGCTGGCGCAACTGACCGCGATGCCTTGCGACGCGCAGACTTACCTGCTGGTTCCCGCCTGCCCGCGCCGCGAGCAGACCTACGCGGGCTTCGAGGGGCTAACGCGCGTGGTCGCCGCGCTGCGCGCCCCCGACGGCTGCCCATGGGATCGCGAGCAGACCCACGAGAGCCTCAAGCCCCACCTGTTGGAGGAAACCTACGAGACGCTGGAAGCCATCGACCGCGCCGACCCCGCCGAACTGCGCGAGGAACTCGGCGACCTGCTGCTGCAGGTGCTGATGCACAGTCAAATCGCCAGCGAAACGGGCGCGTTTGACATCCAGCAGGTGGTACAGCACCTGATTGAGAAACTCATCGCGCGCCACCCGCATGTGTTCGGCGACGCGCACGCCGAGACCGCTGCGCAGGTACTGAAAAACTGGGACGCCACGAAACGCCAACAAAAAGGGCGCAACTCGGTGCTGGACGGCGTGCCGCGTTCGATGCCCGCCTTAGCGCGCGCCCAAGAAATCTCCAAACGCGCCGCCCGCGTCGGCTTCGAATGGGACTCTATCGATGGCGTGCTGGACAAACTGCGCGAGGAAGAGACCGAGCTGCGCCAAGCGATCGAGTCGGGCGACTCGGGGCGTATTGCCAGCGAGTTGGGCGACTTGCTGTTCACAGTGGTCAACATCGCCCGCCACGCCGACATCGACGCCGAGCAGTGCCTGCGCCAGATGGTCGATCGGTTCACCGCGCGCTTCCAGTGGATGGAGGCGGAAGCCGCGCGCCGAAGCCGCCCGTTGGAGAGCCTCTCGCCCGACGAGTGGGAAGACTTATGGCAGCAGGCGAAGCGCGCGGTTCACTAATCCCCCTCACGCGGCGGCAAAAGGTCGTCTACAGCAATCACTGCCTCTGGCTGTGCCACAGGCGCAATCGCCTCCCCAGACCGATACACCGCCTGCTGCCGATACCCGTACCCATACGCACGCCCCGCCATCGGCGCAGGTTCGCGAAACACCTCCAGCACGCCTTCGGGTAGGTTCACAATCCAGTATTCAGGGATACCTGCCCACGCATAGAGGCTTGCTTTGGTGTGGCGGTCTAAGCGCAGGGTGGTCTCGCTGACTTCGACCACCAGCAGGGCGCGCGTGGGGTGAGCGTGCGCGAAGTCGCGGATGTTGCCCGCCACCACGGCGACATCGGGCAGCGGCTGGTCGCGCTCACTGAGCGCCAACGGCAGCTGCCCGCGCACAACATAGCCCTTTCCAAACACCTGACGCAGCGCCTCTTCACACAAGCTAATCGCTGTGGCGTGTGCGCTTTTCATCGGCAACTCCTTTGGGATGAGTTCGCCGCCGATGAGTTCGATTTTCTCATCGGGGCGCAGGATACCCGCATCGTACATGCGTTCCAGTTCGGCGCGAGTGAACGGGCGTGCGTATCCGCCACGCACTACAGGTTTCGGGCGCGACATCACTTTCGCCATACGCTCAGTATACCCCCGCAAGTCTACTGCACATCGCGCCGCCAGAAGATAACCAGTCCCACGGCGACCGCCGCGAGGATATACAGCGCGACATACGCTAAGTCCAACGGCTGCACAGGGGGGTTCAGGAACTCCAGCACATCGGGGCGTCCGAAGGGCGGGCGCTCGTCAAAGCCCTGCGGCAAGATGGTATCCACCTGAATCTGCACCAGCCGCTTCAAGGTCGCCATCGGCAGCGCCCACTCCGAGAGCCAAATCATCTGCTGTAGCAGGCGCACATCAAAAAACGCGGCTATCGGGCGCAGGAAATGGTCGGAGAAGTAGGCGAACGCGCCCAGCGCAACAGTGAACATCGAGGCAATCGACGCGCCCAGAAAACTGGAGAGCGCAAGCGCGAGCGTGCCGTACAGGATTGGGTACAGTAGCACATAGGGCAGCGCGCGCCACATCTCCACGCGCGGCTCGCCCTGCAACGCGACCGACACCCACAACATCGCTGTCCAGAGCGTCGCGTTCGCCGCCGTAAAGAGCATCACGCCCAGCCACTTGCCCAAGTAGAGTTCCCAGCGATAAAGCGGGCGGGGCAGAATCGCCGCCAGATACCCGCGCTCAATCTCGGCGGTGATTGCGCCCGCGCTGAGCAGAATCGCCAGCACCGCCGAGAAGAACTTGATGGCGTCGATGCCGAACAGCACGGCGATGTTGACCCCCAACTCGAACTGCCGCTCGTCGCCGCCGAACGCTTCTTTGAACGCGCGGGGCAGAAAACTCAGCCCGTACAGCGTCACTAAAATGATGAGCGTGCCCAAGAACGCGCGTCGGCGCATCGCCTCCTTGATGGTCAGCGCAACGATGACCCCCATGCTACTTGCCCTCCGCCTCCACGGTCTGAATAAACAGGTCTTCCAGCGTTTCGCGATGCGCTTGCAAGCCAATCAGTGCGCCGCCTGCGTCCAGAACCGCGCGTGCGAGTTCGGGAATGTCGTCCTCGCTGGCGACCTCAGCGGTGAAGCACCGCTCGTCGACGGGGTGGATTTTCTGGGCGATCTTCGCGGCGGCGTCCAGCACGCGCGGCTCGACGCGCCTGAGTTCCACGCGCACCACCGAGCGGTTCACCAGCAACTCGTCCAGCACACCCTGCACCACCACGCGCCCTTTGTTGATAATCGCCACTTGGTCGCAGCTGCGCTCGACTTCCGAGAGCAGGTGCGAGTTCAAAAACACCGTCTTGCCGCGCTCCTTGAGGTACTGCACGACCTCGCGCACGCGCCTGCGCCCCAGCGGGTCTAACGCGGAGGTCGGCTCGTCCAGAATCACGAGGTCGGGGTCGTGCAGGATTGCCTGTGCCAGCCCGATGCGCTGCTGCATCCCTTTGGAGAACTCGCGGATTTTGCTTGTGCGTCGCTCGGCAAGCCCCACCAACTCCAGCACCTCATCGATGCGCCGTTGCAAGGTCGCGCCGTCCATTTTGGCGAGTCGCCCGTGCATGCGCAGAAACTCCTCGGCGGTCAAAAAGTCGTGGAACTGGAACTTTTCGGGCAGGAACCCGAGTTTGCGTTTCGCAGCCAGCGCGCCCGCCCGATACCCCAGCACGAACGCCTCGCCCGCCGTCGGGTACACATTCCCAATCAGGATCTGGATGGTCGTCGTCTTGCCTGCGCCGTTGGGTCCCAGAAAGCCGAACACTGTGCCCGCGGGCACTTGCAGGTTAAGGGCATCGACCGCTGTGATGGGGTTGCCCCCAAACAGCGGTCGGTACACTTTGCGCAGGTTGCGCGTCTCGATAGCCCACATCGGGCATATTGTACCTACCGCAGGCGGAAGGCGTAGAACGCGCCGCGATTGGCTTCGCTGCCCGCGCCCCACGAAACCCACTGAATCGCGAGGTCTTGGTCGGTGTTGCCTGTGAACAGCCACTGGCTCCCGATGGGAGCGTTGGCGAGGCTCGTAGAATTCACGAAGCGGTTCAGCGGGTGGTTCGCAGTGATGAACAGCGTGCGCACGGTATTGTCCGCCAGCTCCGCCTGTAGGTAGAGGTAGGGAACCTCTCGGTCGGCGCGCGTGAGGCAAGCAAGCGCGGCGCGGGTGACCCATGTCTCGAACAGGCGTCTGGGATACAGCGGCAGCGTCTCCCCGCGCGCGGTGGTAAAACCGTAGAGCCAGCCGCCTTCGGTGAGCGCATAGCATGCCCCTTTCGCGCGCGTGTCCAACACGGGCGGTGCAACAATCGCGCTGTCCAGCGCGCGCACCCAGAGCCACTTCCCCGTGCGCGTGTCGTACACGGCAAGTGTGTCGCCCACGGCGAGGGTGAGCCAACCTTCGTGAATCTGAACGAAATTCACAGGCTGGTTGCCCGCGCCTGGCACACGCAGACCGACCAGCACAGGAACAACGCCGTTGTAGATGTCCACTCGTCCGTCTGCGCGACCCGCTGCAAGGAAATCGCCATTCAAAACTGTGAGGCAGGTGATTGGCTGATTGGAGAAGGTTGTCAGCGAGGTAAAGAGTCCCGTTGCAGGGCTAAACGACCAGACACGGTTCTGCCTATCCACGAAGCAGAGGTTGTCTGCGTAGTTGACCAGCGGTAGGTTAGAGTCGGGCACGACCCCGCTGGGCAAGTCGAGCGGTTGCGCGGCGAGCGTGGTAGCGCCCTGCGCCTGCGAGAGCAAGAAGAACACGATTTGCCCCGTGCGCGTGAGTAGGTACCAGCGGTCGCCAATCAAGACGGTCTGGTGCGTCGGTTCGGGCATGCTGATACGCGCCTCGAAGCTGATGTTGCTCGAGAAGGTCGTGTGTACGCTGAGCGGGTTCGGCGTGCGGTAGAGGCGTAATAGGTACCCGTCCCAAGTCAGCCAGTGGAGCCGCCCCTGAATCAGCACGGGCGCGCCGACAATACGATGGCTCGACGGGGTAGTTGTACTCGTGTGCGTCCCGCGCGACGCCTCAACGCCGCAGGCAAAGTCACGCGAAAAACTTAGGGTCGGAGCGCGTTGCGAGAAGCCCGTCCAGTTAATCCAAGCACCGTCGGTGTTGCGGTCACCAGGCGGACGGGCGCGCAGAAAGAGCCGACGCGACTCGCCAGGCATTAGCGGCGAAGTGGACTCCGCCAGTAGCAACCCGTTGCTAAAGCCTGAGCCGTCCTGCTGCTGCTCGAACAACGCGATGCTCCAAGGGCTGGCGTCTACGCTCTCTTGGGTCTTGATGCGCAGGTTCAGCGCATCGACCGTATTGCTGCGGTTTTGAATCAGCAGCGTGAACCAGCCTTCCGAGCTGGTAACCGTCTGCGCCGACTCGCCCTCGACTGCCACGCGCCAGTGAATGACTTCGCCGACGGTCACCGTCGCCGCGTTCGAGACGCTTAGCGGGCGTCCCTCTCGTGTCGTTGCAACTGCTCTCAATGAAAAGGTGGAGCCTGCCCACAGCATGCCGTCAGGCGTGCGTAAAGGTTGAGCAGCTCCTGTCCAGCATATCCCTGCCAGAAGCCCACAAAGCCAGAAAGCACGCATAGCTGTACCCTGCCATAAGTGATGGAACACACTCACAGAGAGCGTCGAGGCGAGAAACGCCCAACCTTCCTTTACCACTAGCCAGAGGGCGAAGAGCTTGCATATATTATACACCATCTTGACGCGCAGTCCTGCCGTTTTTCGGGGAAATTCATCCTAATCCGCGGCTTTGGGCGCGTGCGCCGCGACAGGTATACTATTAGGCGCATGGAAGCGGTAGTCACGCCTGAGATTGAGTGGAGCGCGCTCGCGCCGATTGGCGCTGTGGTCGCGACTGCGCTGCTGACGCTTGTGCTGGAACTCTTTTTGCCCCCGATGCGCCGCACCCCACTAATCGCTGTCGGACTGCTGGGGCTGGCGCTCGCCGCCTACTTCCAGTTAGTCATCTGGCAGGGCTTTGTGGTGACTTTTGGCGCGATGGTGGTCGCCGACTCGCTGGGGGCGGTGCTGAGCTTGGCGGTGCTGGGGGCGACCGCGCTGACGCTGCTGGTCTCGGAGGACTATCTGCAGGCGCGCGGGCTGCGCTACGGCGAGTATTACCCACTGGTGCTGTTTGCCAGCGCAGGCGCACTGGCGATGTTGACCACAACGAACCTGATGGTGATGTTCATTGGGCTGGAGATGCTCTCGCTCGCGCTGTATGTGCTGTCGGGGCTGTCGCGCACGGAGGCGCGCTCGGAGGAGTCCGCGCTGAAATACTTTCTGCTGGGCGCGTTCGCGTCGGCGTTCCTGCTGTATGGGATTGCCCTAATGTACGGCGCGCAGGGCACGGTGGACATTCGGGCAATCGCGCTCTCCACAGAGGAGGCATCGACAGGCGCGCTGCTGATGGCGAGCGCGATTCTGATTCTAATTGGCTTGGCGTTCAAGGCGTCGCTGGTTCCGTTCCATTTGTGGACGCCCGATGTGTATCAGGGCGCGCCGACGGTCGCCACGGCGTATATGTCGGCGGTGGCGAAGGTGGCGGCGTTCGGCATGCTGATTCGCCTGACGCTGAGCGTTGCGCCCGCGCTGGAGTTGTGGGGCGCGCTGCTGTGGTGGCTGAGTCTACTTTCGATGCTTGTGGGCAACGCGGCGGCGCTATTGCAGCGCGATGCGAAGCGCATGTTGGCGTACTCCAGTATCGCGCACGCAGGCTACCTGACCGTGGGGCTGGCGAGCGCGAACGCGACAGGCGTCGCGGGCATGATTTATTATCTGGTCGCTTACAGCCTGATGACAGTGGGCGCGTTCGCCGTGTTGAGTCTGATGGCGCGTGCGGGCGACGCCACGACGGTGGACGCGCTGCAGGGGCTGTATCGGCGCAGCCCGTTCGCCGCGCACGCGATGGCGATTCTGCTGCTCTCGCTGGCGGGCATTCCGCCCACGGCGGGCTTTTGGGGCAAGTGGTACCTGTTTTTCGCGGCGGTGGAGGCGAACCAGTGGCTGCTGGCAGGCGTCTTGGCGCTGACCAGTGTGATTGGCGCAGCGTACTACCTGCGGCTGGTGTTCAGCCTGTACGCCGAGCCGCGCACGCCGACGGTTGCATGGCGTGTGCCTGCGCCCGTGTCCGCCGCGCTGTTGGCGTGCGTGCTGGGGCTGATTGGGCTGGGCGTGCTGCCCGCGAGCCTGACCGACGCCGCACGGCACGCGGCGCGACAGGTCATGGCGGAACAGCCGCTCACGCCCCTGCTCGACGCTCAGGCGCGAAAGTGATCCCAGCCTGTAATCGCAAGCGACTCGCGCTCTCCATTTGCGCGCTGGAGCCACACCTCAGGTTGGGCAATCGCCTCGCCGATTTTCGTGAGGGGGACGCCCGTCTCGGCGGGGACGCGCTCCTGCAACTGTTGGGCAACAGGCGGCGGCGCGGCGATAAGCAACTCGTAGTCTTCTCCACCCGCGACGGCGAACGCGATGGGGTCGAGTCCCTGCGCCTGCGTCCAGTGCGCCGCGGCAGGATGCACGGGAACCTGCGCTGCGTAGACGACTGCGCCCACACCTGATGCGCGGAGCAGTTTCGGCAAGTCCGCCGCCAGCCCGTCGCTGATGTCCATCATCGCCGTTGCGCCCAGTTCACGCGCCAGTGCGCCGACCTGCAGGCGTGGAATCGGTCGGAAGTGCGGCGTGAGGTCTATCGTGGACGCTTCGCCCGCCATCAGCGCGTGGAGTCCTGCGCGTGAGCCGCCCAGCGCGCCTGTCGCCAGCAGCCAGTCGCCTACCTGTGCGCCGCTGCGCGGCACAGGTCGCCCCGCCACAATACCCAGCAGCGACACATCGATAACTACCTGATTGGCGCGGTTCGTGTCGCCGCCCAGCAGCGCGACGCCATAGGCGCGGGCGCACGCTGCCAGCCCGTCCACAAAGGCGTCCAGCCACGCGCCCATGCGTTCGGCGGGCAGCGCGAGGCTCAGCAGCGCGCCCACAGGCGTTCCGCCCATCGCCGCGATGTCGCTTAGGTTCACCGCCAGCGACTTCCAGCCCAGCGAGGCGGGGTCGATCCAGTCCAAGCGGAAGTGGACGCCCTCCAGCAGCATGTCCGCCGTCCACAGCAGCGTCTGCTCGCCGATTTGTAGCGCCGCCGTGTCGTCGCCGATGCCCAGCACAAGCCGAAAAGCGTCCGACAGAGACGCCTGCCCGACCCGCCGCGCGATGCGTTCAATCAGCGCGCCCTCGCCCTCTGCTGGCGCGTCTAACCGCATGGCAGGAGTGTACCTGCTTAGGTAGAATTAGGGCGAGGGATGACGATGCGCATACGACACATCGGTTGGCTAACGGGATTGGCGGTGGGGCTGGCAAGCGCGGGGTTCGCGGATGCGACCCTGTACGCAGGGCAGCCCACAGAGAACGCAGGCATTACCCTGCGCAGTTGGGGCGCAGGTACGATTGAAGATAGCGCAGAGACGACCTTCGTGGGCAGCCGCTCGATTAAGGTGCTGACGCGCGGGATGCTCTCAGGTGGTTGGTTGGTGTTCAACACGCCTGTGGACCTGCGCGCCGATTTGAACGCGCCCGACAAGGCGATACGGTTCACCCTACGCTTTGCGGGCGCGAGCGGCGGCGCGGCAGGCGGCGCAGGCGGTCCGCAAGCGCCTGGCGGTATCGGCGGATCGGGCGCGCCGCGCGGCGGTCCGGGCTTTGGCGGTGAAGGCGGCGGTCCCGAGGCGCCGGGCGGATTCGGCGGACCCGGCGCGCCTGCAGGCGGCGGCGCACAAACCACTACACCCACCCTGCGCGAACTGCGCCTGATTATCGAAACCAGCGACGGCAAACGCACGGAGACCATGCTGCCCCTGCAGAACCTGCGTACCGACGAACTGGGCTGGCAATCGCTGAGCGCGCCGCTGCGCTCCATCGCAGGCTTGCGCGAGACCAACGGACAAATCGCCAAAATCGGTTTCTTCGGCGATACGACGGGCGTGTTCTACATCGGCGAGATACGCACCCTCTCCGAAGGCGGCGCGCTGCAGGGCTACATGGCGATTCAGAACACCTTCGGTTCGGTGTTTACCTCGCGCAGTCAGGAGCGGCTGAGCATTGCCTCAGGCGACGAACTTATCTTTTTTGGCGTGGCGGAAGGCGTCAGTGCGCCGGTGGAGTACCGCTGGAGCTTTGGCGACGACCCGTCGCAAGTGGACGGCACGGGGCAAGTGGTGCGCCGCCGATTCCCCAAACGCGGCAACTACACGGTACACTTGACCATCGCCGACCCGCAGGGCGTGCGTCCGCCAGCAACCGCCAGAATCCAGATTCAGGTGAACTGACGATGGAGTGGCTCGACACGCTCAAGTTCGATGCGAACGGGCTGATCCCCGCCGTGATTCAGGACGCCGACACGGGGCAAGTACTGATGGTCGGCTACATGAACCGCGAGTCGCTGCAGCGCACAGTCGAGACGGGGCTTTGCACCTATTGGAGCCGCTCACGCCAAAAGTACTGGGTCAAGGGCGAAACCAGCGGGCACTTGCAGCGTGTGCGGCGCATCTTGGTGGACTGCGACGCCGACGCGGTGCTGATTCAGGTCGAGCAGGTCGGCGTCGCGTGCCACACAGGGCATCGGAGCTGCTTCTACCGCGCAGCGGAGGGCGAGTCGCTGGTGGAGGTCGAACCCGTGCTGATTGACCCCGAACAGGTGTACGGGTAGGCTTAGCGCGCCGTGCCGCGCATCACCCGCGCGAGTTGCTTCTCGTGCTGGGGCGGGGTCAGCGCGACGACCGTGTCGCCTGGCTGCAAAATCAGGTTCGCCAGCCCCAGCGTGAGCTGCCCGTTTCGCACGACCGCCGCCAGCAGCGTCTTCGGGGGCAGCTCGATTTCGCCGATGCTCTTGCCCGCAACGGGCGATTCGGGCGTGACTTCCGCTTCAATCACCTCGATTTCGCCGCGCATAATCGCGCCGATGGGCAGCACCTCGCCGTATTCCACCTCCTGCTCCAAGATATTGAAGATGAAGCGGGTGCTGCAGATGGTCTCGTGGATGCCCAGTCGGAAGAAGAGCGGTTCGTGGCGCGGGTCGCGCACGACCGCCAGCACGCGCTTGACCTTGAAAAAGTTCTGCGACAGCTGGCTGATGATGAGGTTGTCTTCGTCGTCGCCTGTGGCGGCGACCACCACATCGGCGCGGCGCGCGCCCGCCTCGTTCAGCACGCGCACCTCGCAAGCGTCGCCGTACATCACGCGCTCGCCCAAGTCGTCTGCTAAGTCCATCGCGCGCTTGCGATTCTTCTCGATTAGCAGCACCTCGTAGCCGTGCTGATGCAGCGCTTTCGTCAGATGATAGCCAATATCGCCGCCGCCTGCGATAATCACATACATGGCGCGTCTATTATACCGCTTGCCCGCCCTCCAACTCGTCCAGCACGGCGAACACTTCGGCAGGCTTGAGTTCCAGACCCGCCAACACCTGCGACGCCACCGCCTGCTCCCCCGAAAACCACCCCAACGACCGATAGCCCCCAGCCTCGCGCACCTGCACCTCAATCGCCCGCTTGTCTATATCCACCAGCCACACCTCAGGCACGCCCAACGCGAAGTAGTCCTGCAGTTTCTCGCTCCAGTAGGTGTAGGTGTCTGACGGCGAGAGGATTTCAATCACCAAGTCGGGGGCGAACTCCAGTCGGGGTTGGTCTTGCAGGTGTGCCCAATCCTGCAGGCGTTCGCGCGAGAGGAAAAACAAATCAGGCTGGCGCGTGCGCACAGGCGCACGACGAATCACAAAGTCAAACGGGGCTGTTAGTAGCTCGCCCAGTCGCTTGGGCTGCACGAATCGGTCTATTTGCTGCAAAAGTCGCTTCACAATTACCTGATGTTTCAGTCGTGGGCTTGCCAAGGGGATCACCTCGCCGTCGATGATTTCGTAGTGTGTCAGGTCGTCGGGCAGGTTCAGATAGCCCTCCCAGTCCACCACAAGCCGTCCCGTCGTCGGCTGCGCAGTCGTGATTGCCATTACGCTTCACCCCCTTGCTCTAACTCGTCCAGCACGGCGAACACTTCCGCAGGCTTGAGTTCCAGACCCGCCAACACCTGCGACGCCACCGCCTGCTCCCCAGCAAACCACCCCAACGACCGATAGCCCCCCGCCTCGCGCACCTGCACCTCAATCGCCCGCTTGTCCACATCCACCAGCCACACTTCGGGCACACCCAGCACAAAGTAGTCCTGCAGTTTCTCGCTCCAGTAGGTGTAGGTGTCCGACGGCGAGAGGATTTCAATCACCAAGTCGGGGGCGAACTCCAGTCGGGGTTGGTCTTGCAGGTGCGCCCAGTCGTGCAGGCGTTCGCGCGAGAGGAAAAACAAATCAGGCTGGCGCGTGCGCACAGGCGCACGACGAATCACAAAGTCAAACGGGGCTGTCAGCACTTTGCCCAGCCGTTTCGCTCGCGTAAATTGGCGCAGCCTCTCTGCAAGAGTCAGCACAATCTCCTGATGTTTCAGTCGTGGGCTTGCCAAGGGGATCACCTCGCCGTCGATAATTTCGTAGTGTGTCAGGTCGTCGGGCAGGTTCAGATAGCCCTCCCAGTCCACTACAAGCCGTCCCTTCGTCGGTTGGGTTGCTGTGATTGCCATTACGCTTCACCCCCTTGCTCTAACTCGTCCAGCACGGCGAACACTTCCGCAGGCTTGAGTTCCAGACCCGCCAACACCTGCGACGCCACCGCCTGCTCCCCAGCAAACCACCCCAACGACCGATAGCCCCCCGCCTCGCGCACCTGCACCTCAATCGCCCGCTTGTCCACATCCACCAGCCATACCTCTGGCACGCCCAACGCGAAGTAGTCCTGCAGTTTCTCGCTCCAGTAGGTGTAGGTGTCCGACGGCGAGAGGATTTCAATCACCAAGTCGGGGGCGAACTCCAGTCGGGGTTGGTCTTGCAGGTGCGCCCAGTCGTGCAGGCGTTCGCGCGAGAGGAAAAACAAATCAGGCTGGCGCGTGCGCACAGGCGCACGACGAATCACAAAGTCAAACGGGGCATGAATCAGTTCGCCGAGTCGCTTTGCGCGTACGACAGGAGCGATCTTCAGCAACAATTCAGTTGATACCATCTGATGTCTCAGTTGTGGGCTTGCCAAGGGGATCACCTCGCCGTCGATGACTTCGTAGTGTGTCAGGTCGTCGGGCAGGTTCAGGTAGCCCTCCCAGTCCACCACAAGCCGTCCCGTCGTCGGTTGCGTCGCTGTGAGTGCCATCACGCCTCACCCCCTTGCTCTAACTCGTCCAGCACGGCGAACACTTCGGCAGGCTTCAACTCCAGCCCCGCCAACACCTGCGACGGAACCATCTGCTCCCCAGCAAACCACCCCAACGACCGATAGCCCCCCGCCTCGCGCACCTGCACCTCAATCGCCCGCTTGTCCACATCCACCAGCCATACCTCTGGCACGCCCAACGCGAAGTAGTCCTGCAGTTTCTCGCTCCAGTAGGTGTAGGTGTCCGACGGCGAGAGGATTTCAATCACCAAGTCGGGGGCGAACTCCAGTCGGGGTTGCTCTTGCAGGTGCGCCCAGTCGTGCAGGCGTTCGCGCGAGAGGAAAAACAAATCAGGCTGGCGCGTGCGCACAGGCGCACGACGAATCACGAAGTCGAGAGGCGCGTAAAGAATCTCGCCCAGTCGTTTCGCAGTGATTTGGGTGTCCAGACGCCTGAAAAGCTCTCGTGAGACGATTTGATGCTTTATTGTCGGGCTTGCCAAGGGGATCACCTCGCCGTCGATGATTTCGTAGTGCGTCAGGTCGTCGGGCAGGTTCAGATAGCCCTCCCAGTCCACAATAAGCCGTCCCGTCGTCGGTTGGGTTGCTGTGATTGCCATGAGACACCCCCGTATTTAGAGTGCGGCTTCGCCGCGTTCGCCTGTGCGGATGCGCACGACCTCTGCGACATCCGCGATAAAGATTTTGCCGTCGCCGATTTCGCCCGTTTGGGCAGCCTCGATAATCGCGCCGATGACCTCCTCGACGCGCTCATCGGGCACGACGACTTCGAGTTTGATTTTGGGCAGCAGGTTCAGCGTGTAGGCGCCCCCACGATACTTTTCGGTGTGCCCCTGCTGGCGTCCGAACCCGCGCACATCGGCGACGGTCATTCCGTAGACGCCGATGTCGTTCAGCGCCTCTTTGACCGCCTCGAATCGGATGGGGCGGATGATAGCCTCGATTCGTTTCATCGCTGCGTCGTCTTCAGTTTACCCCACATGAAGTCGCGCAGCGCATAGGGCAGGTCGGTGCCGATGAGATCGACGCCTGCGTCCCAGAGGGCGTTCCACACGGGCGGGATGTCGGGCGCGCCCCAAAAGCGCAGTTTGTAGCCTTTCGCGTGGGCGCGGCGTAGGGTTTGTTGCAGTTGCTCGCGTTCGGCGTCGGGGAACGCGCCGCGCCCGCTCCAACGGAACAGGCGCGCCCAACTGTCGCTGACCCATGGCATAAGCGTTGCAGGCGCGTCGCCCTCCAAGTCGGGCAGGCGTCCGTCGTAGCCGATAAAGCGCACGCGCTCGCGTCCCAGTCGCTCCAGCGGGATGCGATTGCCCGACAACACCGCCGTCACAGCGCGGGGATAGGCGCGTGTCCCCTCGTGGCGCGTCAGCAGGTCGTCGTAGCGGGCAAGGGTCTTATGCAGTGCGTCGTAGGTCGGCTGCGCCTCGCTTTTGACATCAATCAGCAGATAAAAGTGGGGCGCGTCGGGGTAGATGCGCCCGCGAAACTGGCGTGCGCGCTCGCGCAGCGGCGCAAGGTACAGCGACTCCAGCGTGCGTTCGGGGCGCAACTCGTGCGGGTCATGCCCCACCAGCAGTTGGTCGCCCACCTGAAAGATGTCCGCCTCCACGCTGCAGAAGCCGCACTCCAGCGCGTCCTGCAGGGGGCGCTTGCGCCAGTAGTCGTTGTGCGAATGGGCGCGGGGTAGGGGTGTCATGACGAGTCCGCGTCGGGGTCTGAGGGCGCATCGTCGGCGTTCTCGGCGTCGTCGGACGGCTTAGGCAGCGGGGCGGCAGGTGCCGCGCGCAGGAGATGCACGCGCACTGTGCGCCTGCCGAACTGTATCGCTTGCTGGCGCGTGGCGAAGCACAGGTCGATCTTGCGCCCGCGAATGGCGCGCCCCGTGTCGGCGGCGATTGCCATCCCGTAGCCTTCGATATACAGCACTGTGCCCAACGGAATCACGCGCGGGTCCACCGCCACCAGCCCGTAGCCTGCGGGCAGCCCTGTGGCAGTGCGCCCTGTGCCTGTGCCGCCGCCGCTGCGGTGCGGGGTGTACGCGCTGGCGTGCATCTCCAGCACCTTCGCCGTGCGGAACGCGCCGCTCCTGCCGACTGCGCCGCGCGAGGCGATATGCCCGTGCACGCCGATTTCGTAGATGCGCGGCTGCGGCGGCTCCAGCACCTGCTCGCGCACCTTGACGCGCCGTATTTCTTTGCCGTTGCGGTAGTAGACGCGCCATGTAACGAGGCTCTCGCCAGGCTTGCCTTCCGCTTTCAGCACCCGATGGCGCGGGGGCAGGCGGCGGTTCACCTCGAACAGGGTCGGCGGCGACGTCTGCACGCGCGCCTCCAAAGTTTTGGTCGTCGTTGCGCCTTTCGCACCCTGGCGCGGCTCTTTGGCGCAGCCCAGCGCGCACAGAATCGCCACACCCACACCTATTAGCAGCCCGCGCCACATCCCTACCGAAATCGCACTACTTCGCTGATGCATTGTGCCTCCTTTGGCGTTTCAGGCGCGCCCACATACGATGCAGGCGCAAACGCGCACGGTAGCGACAGTTGTCATCGCTCGCGACGGTGTGCCCTGTGCGTACCGCGAGAGTATACCCGACGCGGCGTCTTATGACGCATTTGCCCTGTCTGCAGACGCCTTATAACCCTTCGGCAGGCATCGGCGCGGGCGGGGTGCAGGTACTCTCCAAGCGCACATGCGCCCCCGATGCCGACGAGTCGTTGAACGCCAGCATGAGGTCCAGCACATGGTACGCCAGTTGCCCGTTCAGGCGGTTTGGGCGCCCCTCGTGGATGGCGCGGATCATCTCCGCCAGCCCCAAACTGCGGTACTGTTCGGCGTAGGGGTGCGTGAGGGGCATCTCGCGCCACTCCGACTCGCCCGCCTTGCGCAGCAGCACGGGACCGCCGAAGCCGTTCGGGTCTGGGACGCCGAGTGTGCCCTCCGTGCCGTAGATTTCGATGCACGGCAGCCGATGCGCCCACACATCGAACGACATGATGACCGTCGCCAGCG
>Ga0308418_1000308_pt1 | contig 30398 bp, 19 predicted proteins | sample HotsprSampleR4cd_FD_203517 | JGI IMG/M metagenome (GOLD analysis project Ga0308418, IMG submission 203517) | Hot spring phototrophic mat microbial communities from Mushroom Spring, Yellowstone National Park, Wyoming, United States - 20090729_R4cd ... | reverse complement strand
TCGCTGAAGTACTGCCGCTCTGGGCTTGACAAGATCAAGACACCGATTGCGGTATCGCTGGTCTGGAGCGGAACACCGGCCACTGAACAAACCTTCTCAGCCCGACCGGCTTCCCTAATCCAGCGCGAATCGCGCTCGACATCAGGAATATTGACCGGTTCCAGATGTTGGATAATCCAGCCAGCCAGGCCTTCAGTACCATCTGAAAAGCGGAGCGGGATATTTGCAATCTCTGCCTGGCCACGGCCTTTCAGTATAGCCCGACAAACCAGATCGTTAGTAGCAGGATCACGCAGCATGAGCGAGCCACGCTCAACACCAATGCTTTCGGAAGTGAGTTCGAGTGCGCGCTGGATGATCAGGTTGAGATCAAGCTGTGTCGTCAGTTCCAGGGTAATTCGGTTAACGGCCTCTAGCCGTTCTTTTTCCTCTGAGAGCAACCGTGTCGCTTGCTCGAGTTCGGCAGTACGTTCTCGCACACGCATGTCGAGATCAGCAGCCAGATTGCTGATCTGATCAAACAATCGTGCATTCTGTATTGCCTGACTAGCTTGACTAGCAACGGTAAAGGCAACGGCCAGTGCCTCTTCGTCATAACTATCTGGCTCTCTGGCGCTAATAGCAAGCACCCCGACCAATTCATTATCAACCAGCAGTGGTGCACCAATCCATGAGCCATCACGCCAACCTAAACGACGCAGTTCATTGAAACGCGGATCGAGCCAGGTATTCGCGATAAATACCGGCTGTTGTTCAATGGCCATAGTCTGGAAGAGGCTGCTATCTTCCAGTGCAATCCTGCTGACTAACGTTTGTTCAGCACCAAAACCCCGTGTTTCAACTACACGCAGATCACCGTAACCCTCATCACGCAAGAGCATGGCTGCGTCATCATATGGTATGATCCGTTGCAACTGTGTCAACACCAATGTCTGAATTTCGTTCAGCGCCAGGGTTGAGGTAAACGATTGTGCAACTTCACGCAACATATCGGCCTGATGGCGCCGCTTTTGCTCGTTGGCAAAGAGTTGTGCACTCTTGAGTGCCTGAGCAGCCTGATTGGAGAGAATCGATAGCAGTGAAATCTGGTGTGCTGTCCATTCATACGGTCGGCGCATACCGACCCAAATAACCGCTAGCCGCTCTTCGAGAGGACCGACGGCAATGCCAAGCGCACTACGCACACCCCATTTCAGGGCGTGATGACCACCATTCTCAAAATCTGCCAGATCGCTAATGGCAATCGGCTGATCGCGACGAAGAAGGGCAGCCGTCAAACCATCACGCCGAAAATCGATCTGTATATCTTCGCGAAATTCAACCCCATCGATCAGCACCTGCCGTTCGATGTTCCTCCGGCGATCAAGCCGGAGAACGGCGCCAAGTTCAGCTCGCAGCAAGCGTACCGCCGCATCAGCCAGCAACATCTGAATGGTATCCGGTTCGAGCGTACCCGACAGATTTTGAGACACCTCAAACAGCGTGCTCATCTCAGCGGCGTTTTGTCTGATTTCACTGAACAGACGGGCATTATTCAACGCTACTGCGGCCTGATTGGTGACCGTTGTGACAAAGCGGAGATCGTTTTCATCAAACGCATGGGGTGAATAGCTTTGGATATTAATGACACCAAGAACCTGATCACCGTAGATAATCGGCACGACGAGGTACGATTCTTCTATTGCCTCTTCATCACCGACACGGCCCTGGTCGATCACCAATCCCATCGCCCGCGCTGCTGCAGCAGTGCTGAGTAACAGCGGACGCCGATTATGGATCACCCAGGCATTGGTACCACTCCCTAGAGGTCTCGGTTCAAGTACAAGCCGCTTACCACGATCATAAGCGATCGGATAGCTGATCGTATTGGTACTCTCGTCGTACAATCCGATGAGTGAGGTGCTCGTATCAATGATCTCGCTGATTCCCTGATGGAGCCTCTCAATCAGCTCGTAAATATCCAACGAAGCATTAACTGCGGCACTAATGCGATTGATAATAGAGAGTTCGGCAATTCGTTGCTCACGCTCTTCAAACAGGCGCGCATTTTCCAGCGCAATGGCTGCCTGGTCAGCTAAACCGACCAGTAACATCATCTCATCATTCGTAAACTGCCGTCGGTAGTTGGTCATCACGCTGAGCACACCAATAATTTGCTCGCGATAGATGACCGGTACGCCCATAAACGAAATCAAGTTATTGCGGCGCTGGTAGTTGGGGTAGAGTGACCCACCCAACTCATTGACATCCTCAATGATCAGTGGTTGACCGGTTTCAGCAACACGTCCGGTAAAACCTTGGCCGATAGGCACCCTCATCGTGCGCGCCTGTTCAGCAGGGATGCCATCAAGGGCTGCTGGTATGAGTAGATTCCCTTCACTGATCGTCCACAGCGCCACAGTAGTGACATTAAGCTGGCGACTTACCAGTTCCAGGAGCTTGTTCAGCACCTCTTGGGGGCGTAACAACGACGACAGAATACGAGCCGCATCAAGTAGGGTGGACAGTTCACGAACTTTCTGGCGCGTTGCCTCAGCACTGCGCTGGGCCTCAACCGTTGCCCGCGCACGGGCAATGGCTGTACTGGTTTGATTGGCAATTGTCTGACACAGCTCAAGAGTCTGGGGTGAGAAGGTACCGTATCGTCCAACGAAGTCTAGACCTACTGCGCCAATCACTTCGTCGTTCAGAATAATTGGGATGATCCCGATCGAGCGGATATCAAGTGCACGGAAAATCGGATGCGATGGAGCAAAGAGTGGGTCATTCTGGGCATCTTCTGAAACGAGTGGGCGCTTCTCCCGATCCAGCCAATCAACTGATGGATTATCGAACAGTTGAATCCGTAGTTGATCCAGGATCCCACTATGAACGTATTCAGCTACTGCCGGTGCATACCCACTGGCGCGATCGTATATCACCATCCGCGCCTGATCGACTCCGGTAGCAGCGGCCATTGCATTCACAATCTCTTGATAGATAGCTTTCAAATCGGTGAGAGCGTTGGTTGCTGCCGCGACCCGGTTCACGATGGCGAGCCGCTCAACCTGTGCCTGAGCCTGTTCGAGCAGACGCGCATTCTGTACCCCTAGGGCCAGTTGGTTGGCAATCGTCGTTAGAAATGCGCGTTCACGCTCGCGGTAAAGGCCGGGAGTGTAGCTCATGACTGCCAGCACTCCAACAACGGTTTGCTCACCAATCAGTAATGGTACTCCTAGCCAAGAGGATGATCGGCGATCTGAACCAAACGAAATCGGTTGGAAGTGAAAACCAGCCTGTTCGCGCTCGGTGCTCAGATCGAAAAATTGCAGTGGTTGGCGTGTCCGAATAATATGTTCGGTCAAACTGCCCTGTACAGGTGGCTGACGATACTCGGTAAACGATTCGACCCCTTCATCTACTTCGTAGCAAAGGGTCATCTCGCCACTTTCGGGATCGTACAGTATTGCCACGAAGGAGTCGAGTGAAAGGAACGTTTGCAAATGCCGATGGACATCACGCAGCATTTGCTTTGGATCAAGTGTCGCGGCGATGATCTGCCCAATGCGGTTGATACTGTTTAACTCAATGATCCGTCGTTCTCGTTCGGCAAACAGACGGGCATTTTCGAGCGCAATCGCCAACTGATTGGCCAGCGCGACCAGAAAGCGGAGTGTGCGATCGTGAAATGCTTTTGGCGTGTTACTCTGTACCGAGAGTACCCCAATCACGCGCCCCTGACTGATCAGAGGGATGCCAAGCCACGAGCGAACTTGCGGTGCTTCATTGACCGGTATATGGCTCTGGGTATGGAATTCGCTGGTGATTAGATCATCGATCCGCAACGGCTGGCTTTCATCGATAACCTTCGCGATCAATCCACTCTTCGGGATGACCTGCTTAACATATTCACTAAGGTCTTCACCGTGCTGTTTGAACAGTTCAAAACGAACGGTCTCTTGTTCAGCGTCATAACTAGCAATGTAGAAGAAATCCGGTGTGCCGAGAAAGGCGACAATTTCCTGATAGACCCGTTGGAGCAGGGTGTCGAAATCAACAGTTGAAGTCAGCGCAGCGCCAACGTGAAACAGAGCCGCCATCTCTTCGGCTCGATCACGCGCCTCACGTAACAGAAGGTGGTTTTCAATGGCAATTGCTGCCTGATTAGCAAAAATCTCCAGCGGCTCGATCTCACGAGCGGTTGGGCGCTGCCGATTTTCGGTATCACTGGCAAAGATCATGCCAAGCAGCGTACCCTCGGTTGAGTAGAGGGGAATACACAACCGATCATCGAGTTGCCATTCGTCAGCAGAGCGAGCGTCACTGAATGGATGGTAGTCAAAGATACCGGTGTCGAACCCCTGCTCCAGTTTGTGCGCCTCTTCTTCCGGGATAAAGTAGGCTCGACCTAAGCGGAAGCGTGGATCGAGATAGCGCGTTGCCAGGGTAATATCGAGAGGGTGTGTTGCCAGTTGTGCCATTTCAGCCAGTGGGATGCCGGCTGCTGCTTCCAAATAAAGGTGTTGCGGATCATCGAGACGGATCAGGCAGAACAGCACCGTGCGCAGGCCAATAGCTTCGATGATACTATACCCGATCTGTTCCAGCAGGCTTGATAACGGTTGGTCAACCCGCATAGCCTGCCCGATCTCGAGCACATCGTTCAGGATGTCGGCCCGCCGCTGTAGTATCTTGGCCATGTGCTCAAGCTCAAGATAATGCTGAGCATTGCCGATCCCAATCGCCGCCTGATGGGTCAAGGCCCGAATGAATTCACTCGCTTCAACATCAAAGTGGCGTGGTTGTTCGGATAACAGCAGCACCAGACCGTACACACTCCCCTGATAAAAAATTGGTGCAGCCAGCGCTGAATATGCGTCCGGAGCGTAGAGCACTTCCCGTTCGTGCTCGGTCAGACAGTCACTCAGCGCAATTTCGCGTCGGCTCAAAGCTTCCTGTGCGATCAGGATCGTATGATCGAGCAGGTTCCCCACCATCTTACTACGGAAGGGTGGTGAATAGCCAATCACTTCAACAATCAAAAAGTTGCTGTTTTCACCTTCTAAATCATCATCAATCAGTTGCGGGAAATACGATACGTTACGGTTATTAACCCAGTTTTGCGCAACCCGTAACGCAATCAGGCCACGGCTGGCATCGGTTGCCCGCAAGGCCTGTTCCAAAACAAACGCCAGGATTTCATTTTGGTTCAGTGTAATCGACAGTTGGCTGCTAATGCGTTGGAGTGCACGTAGCTGTTCGATGCGTAGTCGCAGATTAGTATCTACCTGGCTGAACCGACTGGCATTTGCGATAGCATGGGCCGATTGGCTGGCTAAAATGCCTAGTAGCCGTTCATCTTCAGCACTGAAGTTATCGGGCTGAGTTGAAACAAGCTCCAGCGTGCCTAACAATGTATCACCAATGCGTAACGGCATTCCCAGATAACTTCGTACCGGGATGGTATTCACCATGGCCAGACCATCGATATCATCGAGTGCGCCGAGCCATGCTGGCGGTTGGGTAAGATCGTCGATCCGTAGTGGGCGTTGATGGCGAGCCAGCCAGGAACTGAGCGCGTCGCTCTCATCACCCACCTGACAGGAAAGCATACGCTGGTACGCGACCCGCAATTGCTGATAACGTTCGTCAAAGAGAGTGATGCGCCCACCGCTAAACTGGATCAGCTTTGCTGCACTGGTTAACGTTGCTTCAAGGGTTTCTTCGAGGGAAAGATCAGCGGCGAGAAGCTGGCTAATTTGTTGTAAACGCTCTAACTCACCCGCTCGTTGCTGGAGCGCATCGTAGAGTCGACGGTTCTGTACCGTCGTAGCAATCTGCGCGCTTAGAACTTGCAACAGATTTCTTTCAATCTGATCAAGCACATACCCCGCCGTGGGGTAGCCGATGGCCATCAAGCCAACGAATTGTTCTTTTCCTCGTAAGGGAACGACCCACACACTGTGACAGCCAGCCGCAGTAGCGTGACTGACAACAGGGTTATTGCCATCGGTATCCAAACCTTCAGCAACCGTCATCAGTATTGGCTCATTGCGGGCACCTATCTGTTGCAGCTCTGGGGTAAGCAGTATGTGCGTCGGATACGGCGAAGCTGTCTCGCGTTCGCTGTACACAGCAATGGTTTGCGCAGAATCAGGTTGTTCTGGATCGATCAGGTAGACGGCACCAAAATCAGCATTGAGCGCTATGGCGATATTTTCAACTGCACGAGCGATCGTCTCTTCAATGACCAGCCCTGAACCAATTTCGAGACTGTTCTCATACAGTACAAACAGTTCACGAGCGTGACGACTTTCATGCTGCTGAAGAGCGGTAGCGTGCAGTAACAATGCTAGCGGTCGCGCCAATGAGTGAAGAGTTTGTGCTGCTTCCGGGCCGGGATGGACAAGAAGTAACAATCCTACCAGTTCGATCCCAACCGTTAACGGTTCAACCAGCAGCGGCCATTCGCCCGCTGTGTTGCGCCGTTGCAGACGGCTGTACCAGACACCCTGCTGCGTCGTTTGAAATGTTATTGCCCGAACAATCGTTTCGTTTTCGCTAATAGCTAATTGTGATGGGAAAATCGTGTCACCAGCACTACTTACTGCTCTGACCAACAATTGCTCATTAAAGTTGAGCCAGTAGAGGGCAAGAGCTTTCGTCGGCAAGAGCGCACAGGCATCTCGGCATAACCGCTCGAGGACGACGTTCGTATCACCCACACCGATATGTTCGAGCGTAGCGTAGCCAAGGCTGCGCAACTGTTCGATCCGCTCGTTGATGCGTGCACAGTACCAGATCGCCAGCAGCGTCGTAATTTGAGTGGTAAGTGCAGCCGTAAACCCCGCTTCAAACGTTGCTGATAGCGTCAGTCGACCATAAAGATGGCTTGCGTCACGCAATTCAAACCCATGTCCGTTTGCCGGCGCTTCGCCCCAGGTAATCGTGGCAAGTTCCTGTTCATCAGCTAGCAGTGTCAGACGACCGCCTACACCGAGATACCGTTCCAGAACTTCGCCGATAAATCCGCCCAAGACGGTCGGCTCAGTCTGGCCCAAGGGTTGCTGACCATACAGGGCCAATTGCGCGAGGAGTTCCCAACCCTGGGTTGGTGCTGCAGTGACTGTTGTCTCCATAGATAACGCTACCGCTCCTGCCAGCGTGCTGTACTGCACTGGTGACTACGTAAGCATAAACGAAACGCAGAACAACATTTAGCAACGAACATCGGCTAGCCAGCAGAGCGACCGTAGACGGCAAAACTACGTTTGCCTTGCTCACGTGCCTGAATGAGTGCTCGTTGACGCACCTCTTCAGAAATCTCGCTCAGCTCACGAATATCGGCAAAGGGGCCATCATCCTGCGTCAGCACACCAATTGAGAGCGACATCAGTGGCGCCTGCCGGGTCTCGCCAGTATCATCGACAAACTCAATGTAGCCCTGTTTCCGGTGGCGATAGTTATAGTGCAGACCTATTTCCTCGTCAAAACGAGTAATGATCCGCTCACAGATCGCACGACTGCGCTCAGGGACAGTAGTGATGAGGAACGATTGACCAACCGACTGCTGACCGATGAACTCTTCATTTCCACCCAGTTCACTCACCACTTCGTTGAGCATAAGGGCAACGAAGCGCAGAACATCTTCGCCAACGACTGAACCGTACACACTGGTAAATGTTTCAAAGCCGTTAATATGGACATTGATCAACGCCCAGCTTGATGCTGTCAGCAACTGTCGAAGCTGTTCGTTTAGTAATTCAGCCGTTGGCAAGTTGGTCACTGGATGGAGTTGGTTACGACGACGAGCTTCTTCGAGCTGATTCCTGACGATAGTATGAACCTCTTCAATGTCAAAGGGCTTGACGATGTAGTATTGAGCCTGTACTTCGCCAAGGCCAATCAGCCGATCACGTCGCTCACCGCGTGCAGTTAGAAAGATGATGGGAATGTGACGGGTTCGTGGACTGGCGCGCAGAGCACGACCAACATCATAGCCTTCCATATCAGGGAGATTGACGTCGAGCAGGGCAAGGTTGGGGGGTGTCTTACTGCAAATCTCAAGCGCCTGCTGTCCACGCAATGCCGTGTAGACTTCATACCCTTGCGCGGTGAAGTAGATTTTCAGCAAGCTAGAGATGTCTGGCTGGTCCTCAACGACGAGGATGCGTTCTTTGCTCACGGCGATTTCTCCTCGCGAAGTGGCGGCTACAACCGCTGACTCGCACTGATATGCTCAGACAGGCGACTGTTATCGATAGACTGATTTGAACGAAGGGTCATCATCGATCGCGATGTTTCATCATCTGCTGACGAACCGATGCCTGGTCGCGCCGGATCATAGTAGACATTCGGCCAGTGATAGATAATTCGGCGGGGCTCACCTGTTGTCTCATCTATATCGTTCGGATCATGGCCGGGCACCGTCTTCCGAATCAGATTCTGTTCGTTGTCAAAGATTATAACAGCATTTGATTCTATCATGCGACCAGGGTAGACGACAAATCCGCTACCCAATTTCACATTATGTCCCACTGCTGAGCCGAGCACCGGCATATTGACTTCAGCCAGTACACCCTCGTGAACGATTTTAATTGGTTCCCCCTGCAAATTGAAGTCAGTAAAGACGTTGTTGGCACCAATGAAGGTGTTCCGTCCTACCACACAGAGCTGCAAAGTGCTGTTTTGGGCGACCATGCTGTTTTCCATCAGCACCGTCATAAAAAGACCGGCATTAAACGGGAGGAAGCAGCGATCACTTACCACACTGAGCATGATTTGTGATCCCTGCATGATATTGACGTTGTTTCCAATATAGCTGTTCGCTATTACCACACCTGGACCAATGTAGACATCATCACCGATTACGGTGGGGCCATGAATGATAGCAGTGGGATCTATCGAGCAGCGTTTCCCAACTTTCACCAGTGCTCGCGACGCAAGAAAATGGTTACGCCATTGCTCTTCCAGGGGATTAATCTTCTCCCAGAAGGCTTTGAGCGCGAACGCTATTTTACCTGGAAACAGCCGCCAGTCTTCAGCCGTCCACCGCAAAATGTTATGCAAGCGAGCTTTACTCATCCGCACATCAAGCGCAGCAGCCCATGAAAAGACCCCCATCAAGATGTTGGCCATTAAGACGTGGAGCCAGCTCTCGATAGAAACGAAAGCGCGGATCGGGATTTGATAGGTCAGATCGCCCTTATGGGCCATATAGCTTGGGATACGGTAATAGCCCATCTCGTGGCTTAGTGTGTCGATAACGAGCGGCTGAACCTGCGAGAGATCGTTACAGCCAGCGGGCAGATAATACAAATCGGCAACGTAATAATCGCCTACCCGACGAATATGACGTGAGAGCTGCGTAGCGTGACGCTCAATACTGGGATCGCCCTTCTGGCCGGTTGCCGGATTGGTAGCCTTAAATGCGATTTGAGCTGGCGTACCACGCATACGAGCTTCACGGATGAAGGTATCGATCAGCTCTGCGTTGAAAAAAAGGTTATCACGGTAGACAATGCGTTCATCTTCTGCCGCTATCTCGGCTACTTCACTCAGGTGATCGATTTCAGTCGCACTTCTGCCATACGTCTTCAACAAATCGCGCTGCAAAAGCCAGAGTGGCTTATTGAGAATGCGCAGATCACGAGCAGGCTCAGCGAAGGGCGGTATGATCGTTGGATCGCGTAGAATAATCCGCTCCATCGAACGAGTCCTTTCTGCCATTATCGGCACGGAGTGAGCGTATCGTCTGTTGGTACTATAGGTTGTAGCTCCGCTAGACTCAAGGCGGACAGATTACAGTCGGATTACCGCATTTACCGCATTAGAATGCCGACTCACTGCAATGGTTTGTTACGCAGACGCTGCCGTAAATAGGTACCAGTCGGTGAGTCAGGCTGTGCTGCGATAGTTTCCGGTGATCCGGTACCGATCACATACCCCCCCTTCTCGCCACCTTCTGGGCCTAGTTCAATCACCCAGTCGGCGGCAGCGATCAGATCGAGATGGTGTTCGATAACTAGCACCGTATTTCCGGCATCAACTAGTCGTTGTAAGACACTTAGCAATCGTTCGATGTCGGCACTATGGAGACCGATTGTTGGCTCGTCAAGAATGTAGAGCGTATGACCATTCCCTTTTCGGCTGAGTTCAGCAGCCAGCTTGATACGTTGGGCTTCGCCGCCGCTTAAGGTTGGGGCCGGTTGCCCCAATTTGAGATAATCAAGCCCAACGTCGTGTAATGCCTGTAATCGTTCGGCTATTGACGGCACACGAGCGAAGAATGCAAGCGCTTCGGCAACCGTGAGATCAAGCACCTCTGCAATGTTGAGTCCACGATAACGAATATCTAACGTCTCTCTATTGTACCGTGTTCCACCGCAAACGTCACATGGAACAAACAGATCGGGCAAAAATTGCATCTCAACTTGAATCAACCCTTCACCGGCACAGTGTTCGCAGCGTCCGCCTTTGACGTTGAAACTGAAGCGAGTCGCATCATAACCGCGCGCTTTTGCCTCGTTGGTAGCGGCAAACAGTTGTCTGATTTGATCAAAAATACGACTGTACGTAGCTGGATTTGAGCGTGGAGTGCGCCCAATCGGACTCTGATCCACCACAATCATCCGTTCGAGATATTCGTAACCGAGCAGAGCATCGTGTTCGCCGGCCCGCATGTGACTGTTGTGCAGCAACTGACTCAAGCGTGGGGCCAGGGTGTCCATCACCAGGGTGCTTTTACCACTACCGCTCACACCACTGAAAACGACGAAACAGCCAAGCGGAATGCGCACGTCGATATTCTTGAGATTGTTGGCACGACAACCACGCAATTCAAGCCAGCGTCCCTGCGTTGGTCGTCGGTGGGCGGGGATCGGTATGCGTCGCTGCCCGCAGAGATACTGACCGGTTAACGAGCGGGGGCATGCTATCACGTCGTTCAGGCTACCGCTAACTACCACTTCACCACCATGCGGCCCGGCTCCTGGGCCAATGTCAACGATCCAATCAGCAGCACGGATGGTCGCTTCATCGTGTTCGACCACGATCACAGTGTTGCCGAGGTCGCGTAATTTCAGCAGCGTGTTTAGCAGACGGTCGTGATCGCGTGGATGGAGACCACTACTGGGTTCGTCGAGCACATAGAGAACCCCTGACAAGCCGGCTCCAAGCTGGGTCGCCAGACGTACTCGTTGCAGTTCACCTCCGCTGAGCGTCATAACGGTGCGGTCGAGGGTCAGGTATGCCAGCCCTACTTCTTGTAGAAAACGCAAACGCTGCGTGATTTCGCGCACGATGGGGCGCGCAATCGTTTGCTCGGGTAGACGAAGTTGCGCCTGATCGTAGAGCTGATTTAACCATTGCAGAGCCGCATCGATAGTCATGTGATGGATGTCGGCAATAGAGTAGCCAGCGATCAACACCGAGCGTACTTCTGGACGCAGACGGGTGCCGTTACAGGTCGGACAGGTGCGGGGTGTCGTGTACTGTTCGAGTGGTGATGACTCACTGGTGGCACGTTGCTCGATTAAACGACGTCGCAGATTTGGGATGACGCCCTCGAAATCGGTCTCGATAGTGCGCATCTGACCATGAAGGTGATACCGTAAGGTCATCGGTTCACCACTGGTACCGTACAACAGAGCGCCAAGGAGTTCGGGGCGAAGAGCGCGCACCGGTGTATTCGGGTCAATGTTAAAATGAGCAGCAAACGAGCGCAAGACATTACGATAATACTCGCTCTCACGCCAGGGGACGATTGCTTCAAGCAGCGGTTGATCACGATCAGGGATCACCAGTGCTGGATCGATCTCCGGCACGACTCCAAGACCATGACAGGCGGCACAGGCTCCCTGAGGGGTGTTAAACGAAAAGTCACGCGGCTCAAGCTTGCTCAGTTCAAGCGGGCCGTGTTGGGGGCAAGTGTAGTGTTCGCTGAGTAACTGCTCTTCCCCATCAATGACGTGAATGATTAGCTGACCACCACTCAATTTCAGCGCAGTCTCTACCGAATCGGCAACCCGCACCCGATCCAGCGCCGGTGTGCCATCGGCAGTCTGGCGAATGATCAATCGGTCAACGACGGCTTCAATCGTATGTGAGCGATACTTCTCGAGCCGGATAGGTTCATCGAGATCGTGGACAACACCGTCGATGCGGGCGCGCACGAAGCCGCGCCGACGAATATCGTTTAGCACTGCCTCACTCTCGCCGAGCACCGGCGCCAGTAACAACAGACGCTGCCCCGCGGGTCGATTGACGATCAGATCGACCATCTGTTGCGGGGTATAGCGGCGCAACGGGGTCTGACAATGTGGACAATGAGGGCGGCCGATCCGGGCAAAGAGGAGGCGTAAAAAGTCGTAGATCTCAGTGATGGTGCCAACCGTAGAGCGCGGATTGCGCGCACCACTTTTCTGATCAATAGCTATAGCCGGTGATAATCCTTCAATCAGATCGACATCGGGTTTCTCAAGTTGCCCAAGCAATTGACGGGCATACACCGACAGGCTTTCGACATAGCGACGTTGACCTTCGGCGAAGATGGTGTCGAACGCCAGTGAACTTTTACCGGAACCAGAAACACCGGTGATAACCACGAATTTGCCACGTGGAATATCAAGATCGATCTGTTTCAGGTTATGAGTGCGGGCACCGCGAATACGAATCCAGCTCATCGCAGAAGTCTACCACTGAACGAGGATAACTGTAAAAAGCCTGAGACCCACGGGATGACAGGCATCACCATGGGTCCCTACACTATGTTAGATAGATGGAGCCAATGGCCGGACTCGAACCGGCGACCGGCTGTTTACGAAACAGCTGCTCTACCGACTGAGCTACATTGGCACATCGCCATCACGATTCTAGTCGAAGAGCAGTGGTTTGTCAAGCAATTGACAGGTTTCATAGGGTTTTTAGAGATTTCAGTTGAAGACGCCATAACGGTGAACGACCGGCCTGCCACAGACAATGAACGCCATCTAGCGCCTCTGCATACCCATGTCTCATGCAGGTGTTGGAAGGACGGACCGCTGGTTCATATTGTGTGGCGTGCAACGGGACATCCTCGATGCCTCCGTAATACGGTGATGGACAAATAGGAGGAGTGAGAGGAACGGATTCCTGTACGACGACCTACTCCCTTCCCCTCTCCCAAGGGGAGAGAAAGAGGGCAAGGAGAAGAAGATAAGGGAGGAAACATACGTGGCAGTACAGAGACTGAAAGCGTTGAACACCGCTAACGTTTCACAACCGACCTGCGACATGACCGATAGTCAAATCTTCGACCGTTACATAAGGTGGCAAAGCAACGATAGCTGCAATGACCGCTGCAACATCGGTTGGTTGCAACATGTTACTACGTGACCAATTGCCGGGAATGGTATCCCAGATTGCGGTGTCAGTAGCCGCAGGCAAAATCGAACACACTCGAATACCACGTGGTCGCAGTTCTTCACGGATGGCAGCCGCAAAGCCTAGCGCACCGTGTTTGGCAGCTACGTAGGCCGACCAACCGGGAAATGCCTGTCTGGCAGCCACTGAGGCGATGTTAATAATCAACCCGCCTTGATCCATCCGAGCACTCGCCGCCTGGGCCACCAGGAAGAGACCGGTGAGCTGAGTCCGTAGATGAGTCTCCCATTCATCAATGCTGATCGCCGACAGTGGCGCAACCAGCGCACCACCTACGCTGTGCACAACGACATCGAGACGTCCTGCACCGGCAGCCTGCGCAACGGTTTTAGAAACTTGATCTGGATCGGTTACATCGCATGGAACCACTAAACAATCGGCGCCAGCAGTAATTACCTGATCGGCGATCGTTTCGAGGGCCGCCCGATTGCGGGCAGCCAAGGTCAATCGGGTACCAGGTCTGGCCAAAGCTAAAGCGGTAGCAGCGCCAATACCGCGTGAGGCACCGGTTATCAGAATCGAACGCATACAATCATCCTTTGCGGTTATAAAGATACCCTTCCGATTGTACGCCAATACTGTTTGTCGTTATCGGGTCAGTAGTGTACAGGCATTGTGACGACGATGAGTGACGAAGGAGTAATTTCTCAACTCGCCTATCTGGCTATCGTGATCATCGTCAGGGTGCGTCTGACTATTCTCGCATCCTCATCTATCTCTCGTCGTGGAAGTTGAAGAACATCGTCAGATACCGGCTCCGACCGGATTCCACCCGTTCACGTTAGGACTCACGCATAGCAATGGGAGTACGCTTCAAACATACGCTTGAAAAGGATTTCTCTGTGCTGACCGAGAAGGGGCAGACAGACAACACACTGTTGTTGAAAGCAGCTACACAGATGGTCAGGCAACAGCTCAAAGCGAAGTCCACTTGTTCCCGTTAATGCACGTATCGGTAAAGCGACTCTCAGGCGAACGGGGATGGTTCACAAATCTTTCAGCGCAGACTTTCCGGGTAGATGAAGGCATAGCCTTCGCCTACCCATAGATCGCTTTACGCACACGTTTTAATCCTGCCGATTACTAGAGCGGTTGATGTGCGCCATAAATTCAGCCCGCGTCTTCGAGTCTTCGCGGAACACACCACGCATCGCCGAGGTCACCATACGAGCATTCGCTTTTTTCACCCCGCGCATCACTCCGCACATATGAACGCCTTCGGCAACCACAGCGACGCCAGCAGGTTCTAGTGCCTCATTGATAAAGTCAGCGATCTGTACTGTCATCCGTTCCTGAACTTGTAGACGTCGGGCAAACATCTCGACGATACGCGGAATCTTGCTTAGACCGACAACCTTGCCGTTTGGAATGTAGGCCACATGGACCTGACCAAAGAATGGCAACATGTGGTGCTCGCAGAGACTATAATAGTCAATGTTGGTGACCAACACCATCTCATCATAAGCTACACTGAAGATGGCGCCGTTGATCAACGCCTGGGGATCAATATGATAACCGGCTGTTAGCTCAGCGTACATTTTGGCAACCCGCGAAGGAGTCTTCTGTAACCCCTCACGATCCGGCACCTCGCCGATGGCCGTAAGAATAGTACGGACTGCCTCTTCGATGCGGGGATCGGAAGCAAATGACATTCCCTCCAGTTTACCACGACCAGGAACGATCAGACTTTCGTAGTGTTCCTCATCAATATCAGGGGTGGGATGATAACCGTTACCGTTGCTAGACATACCAGATACTCTCCATTACACATACGAACTGCGCAATGTGCGCATGAGCGGGCGAAAGACCACTTGAAATCAGGCTTGAACAGGAGACGGCCCAGCATAGCTAAAGATATTCTTGCGCGTTTCCCACAAGCGGAGAAGGGCAAGACGACCTTCAAGCAAAGGCGCCAGCTCGTTCCAGAGATAGACAATAATATTTTCGGCGGTTGATGGCCGGTCAGCAAAGGCCGAAATTTCACGATCAAGATGACGCAGGTGCAGTTGATCGATCACCGAATGGACGGTTCGGTCAAGCCATTCGAGATCAACCAGCATGCCGGTTGCCGGATCAATCGGCCCTTGCACTGTCACCTCCAGGGTATAGTTGTGGCCATGGCCGTTGGGATTGTTACACTTACCGTAAATAAGGCGGTTTTCGTCATCGCTGAGTGTGGGTGCATGGAGGCGATGTGCTGACGCGAAGGTATACAAACGGCTAAATTGTGTCTCACCTGTGCCGTCATAATCGGCCCACAAATCGGGCTGCTCGTAGAGACGTAAATGTACCAGGCGAGCATGAGCTGGCAAACGCGCTGCGATCAGTCGCCAGAGCACCCGCACCAGATTTTCGGTCGTTGGTATCTGATCCCGAAAGTAAGGCGTGTCAAAATTGAGGTGTTTATGATCAAACTCCTCAAGGACGTCGTTGACAATCGCCTTCAATTCGGTCATATTCATAACCATCCCGGTGCGTTCATCTAGTTCACCGGTAATACTGACATCGAGTGTATAATTGTGCCCGTGACCATACGGGCTAGTGTACGGCCCAAAGACACGCTCGTTTTCTTCGGCGCTCCAATCATCTCGCCAGTAGCGATGAGCAGCCGAAAATTCAAAGCGACGAGTAGCGACAACCACAACCTAATCCTTTCTTTCTGTTAACCATCGCGTTATCAATTATCTCAGTTTAAAAACTCTTCCCTTATGAACGGTACCACACCTTCGCCAAAAGTCAAGGTCTTTGTTAATAAAATAAAATGCACATTATCTGCACGGGCCTGTTCTGTGAGCCGCAGAAAAATGGGAAACTATCTCTACGACTGACCAGGAAAAGAGCGCGGAAGGGGGCGAAAGGCGCGTTGATAACCCGCTCTGCCTGCTTGCCCCTCGTCATCACAAACGACCAGGTGCAGGACGGTGAACACTGCTAAGGATCGCTGCCGTTGCTGTCACTGCCTGGCGCGATATGCTATAATGCGCTTCACCCGGATCAGGTGCGGCATTGGTATGCCGCGATTGAGGTTGTCTCTTTGAGGAGCGACGATGAAGCTCGTATGTATGCAGGAAGATTTGAAGCGTGGTCTCGCCGCAGTAGGCCATGCCGTTGCCACTAAGAGCACATTGCCGGTGTTGGCGAATGTCCTGCTCGCCACAGATGAAGGCCGGCTGAAATTGACTGCTACCAACCTGGAAGTAGGGATCAATCGATGGATTCATGCTCAGGTTACCCGTGATGGCGCAGTTGCCGTCCCGGCTAAACTACTGACCGATGTAGTCGGCGGTCTGCCCAACGAAGCTGTCTCGTTAAGTCTTGATCAGAAAACGCAAACCTTGCGCGTCGAGTGTGGTCGGTTTGTAAGTAACATTAAAGGGGTTGATGCCGACGAGTTTCCGACCCTGCCGACGGTTAGTTCACGAGCACCTTTGGTATCGTTATCTGCCGAGCTATGGCGTGAAGCGATTGAGCAGGTCGCTTTTGCTGCTGCTTCCGACGAATCGCGTCCGATTTTGACCGGTGTGCTCGTGCGTACCCGTGATCAAACGTTGACTCTGGTTGCAGCCGATGGATTTCGGTTGGCAATGCGAACCATACAGTTGGCCGCCCCGGCGTCACATGCGGTCGATTGTCTGATTCCAGCGCGCACGTTGAACGAGTTGGCCCGTATTATCGGGGACACAGACGCAGATTTGGCTATGGTCTACACACCGGGCGGTAGCCACGTCCTCTTCCATACAGAAAATGTTGAGGTTGTCTCCCGTTTAATTGAAGGAAGGTTCCCAGATTTCGAGCGGATTATTCCTCAGCAGTATCTGACCCGAATGGTCCTCGACAGTGGTGAGTTGGCAAAAGCGGTTAAGCTGGCATCCTTCTTCGCCAGTAGTAGCCAGAACGTTGTTAAGCTGAAGATCGAGCCAAGTAATGAGGTGGGGCCAGGACGAGTAGTGCTTAGCGCGAATGCCGCTGAATTGGGCGATAATACCAGCGAACTCGATGGGAGTGTCACCGGTGAAGGTGGCGCAATTGCGCTGAACGTCAAATTTCTGGCCGATGCAATTGCTGCGGTACGCTCGAATCAGATTGCTTTTGAAATGCAAAGTGCGCAGAGTCCGGCGGTATTCAAACCGGTTGGTCATGATGGCTACATCCATATCGTCATGCCGATGAGTATGCGGTAAGGTAACGGTATCGCGGTATACCTGTATCAGGAGTGGACTGTGAGTGTGACTACGCTGATTATTGTGCATGCAGTCTCGTTGTTCCGAGATGGTTTGCGCCTTTCGCTATCAGCAAGACCCGAATTCACGGTGGTTGGCGAAGCCAGCAACGGTCAGCAAGCGATCCAGTTGGTCGATCAGGCTGACCCTGATCTGGTACTGATGGATATTGATCTGCCAGGTGTGAATGGGCTTGAAGTAGCACGGGTGATTAAGCGTAGTCATCCTCATGTCGCAGTGGTATTGTTTGGCCCGGTGAATGATGGTGCATCAGTGGTAAAAGCGATTCGGGCCGGCGTTTCGGCGTGCGTACCACCAAACGTGGAGTTTGTCGATCTGCTTGAGACGCTACAGCAAGTACGGCGCGGAGAGTATCCGATCAACGATCTGGTGCTCTCTTCGCCGGAAGTGGCGGCAACCGTGTTGGAAGCATTTCGGCAGATGGTTGGTGATGATGAAATCCAGGCCGTCTTTTCGCCATTATCGACACGTGAACTTGAAGTACTCGAGCTGGTGGCAAGCGGGTGCACGAATCGCGAGATAGCCGCTCGATTGGACATCAGCAATCAGACGGTCAAAAACCACATCTCGTCGATTTTGCGGAAACTGGCAGTGAACGATCGCACGCAGGCGGTTGTCTATGCACTTCGACGGGGTTGGATCAAAGTTATGCTGCCAAATGAATGATGAAACATCTCTTGCCGGATCGGTTCAGCGCTCCATCCGGTTACTAGTCGGGTGGAGCACGAGGAGACGTTTGTGAGGCGTTTCCGTTTTGAACGTGCTTTTTTGAGCGTGATTCTCTTGGGCGTCTTGCTGGCAGGATGTACGTTCGTTCCAGTTGGTGAAGACGAGCAGATCGCGAATATTCAGACGATTATCGCCGGTACACCATCGGCAACCCCAACAGCGACGGCTACTGCAACGGCGACAGCGACCGCAACAGCAACGCCAACGTTTGGGCCATCGCCAACTGCCACCGCGACTGCGACGGCAACGGCTACTCCCTTACCTCCTACGCCGACACCGAATCCGGCTCTGGCCGGGTTTAGCTACTGTACCCAAACTGTCGGTGCGCTGACCGGTCGCTTTTCAGCCTCCCTGCAAGAGCTGCGGACAGTGGGAAATCCGGCATTCGAGCAACTTGATTTGTTCTTTGAATTAAGCCCCGGTTCGGCGCCACTGAGCGCAACGGTGAGCTGTCTGACGCTGGCTGATGTCCAAATAGTATCGACTTCAACTACACTCACGACACCGTATGTAGTGCGCATTGACCTGTCCGGCTGGTTGCGTGACGATCGGTTTACCGCTTCGTTACCAGCCCAGACACTTACATTTACCACAACCCGTACCATCTCACAGGCGATTGTACTGACCGATGCGCAGGCAGACGTAGGGGCAACGATCTTAATCCCGCTTGCCGAACCGGTTCCGTTCAGGGTTACATTGACCGATAATCGCCTGTCGATTGCCGTAGCACGCACATCAACGTTCGGCGTGGCGAGTGATACGTTGCGAGTGCCGTCCGGCAGCTCTCCGGCAAATATAGAACCAATGTTCTTTTTGTTCGATGGTGATGTCTGGAAACTCGATGCCAATACGACAGTGGTTGGTGAGGGGATGACGCGCCGCCTGGCGGGGGCCGTTAATCTGACCGCTTCGGCTGAAACCGAAACCCACCTCGCGGTCAGTCCAAATGGTGATTATCTGGCATTCTGTCGATCTGAAGCAGGTCTCGATCCGTCCGATGCAGCGCTGGCTGTGCCCTCGACGCTCTGGTTGCTACCGCTCGCCGGCGGCGAAGCACAACCATTGGCCCAGGTAGGGGTAAGTTGCGCCGATCCGGTTTTCAGTCCTGATGGGGCAACGATTGCGTTTGCAGTTGATGAAACCGGTGCGCTGCCAACGCAGTGGATGATTTATACGGTTCCGGTAAGTGGCGGTGAACCAACCCGGCTCGAGACGGTGCTCGATGAATGGAGTCGCTTTGCGCCACAGTGGTTAAGTGGGAACCGCTTGTTGTACCGTGCAGAAGCCCCAGATGGGCGAAGTTCGCTTTTCTTGCGGTTATCTGACGGTAAGGTACTCGATGTGGGAGCCGCGCTTCTGACCGATGAGCGATTAGTCGTGCGGTATCGAGGGTTTGGAACATTGCTGGCCAGTCCTGGTGGTGAGTATGCGGCAGTAGAAGCCTTGCGCGCCGATGATCCCGGCGCCGATCTATTAATCCTCGATAGCGCCGGTCAGCTCGTTGAGCGGATCGGCACCCAGCGCGTTGTGTTACCGACGCCTACGCCAACACCTACTGCACGTCCAACGGCGACACCGACACCAACGCCGACCGTGACACCAACCGGTACCGTTACCCCGCAACTGCCGACAGCAACGCCTACTGCGACTGCACTACCGACGGCAACACCAGAAGTAGTACCGCCCCAACCGATACGCGAAGGGCCTTTCTGGAGCCGTCCGTTAGGATGGGATGCGGAAGGACGCTTGCTATACCTCACTACACTATGCGCCAGTGATCTGGTACAGGATTATCAGCTCTACCGCTGGCGCGGTCTCCAGCGCAGCGAATTGCTGGCAACCGGCCAGAGCCTGGGTGGAATCGGATCGACAATTGTGCGCAACCAGCAATTGTTCTACGCCGCAGTGGCCGGTGCCGATCCTGGCCCACGTGGACCTGAGACGCAGAACCAGCGTTCCTCAACGGCGCTGTGGGTTTGGGATCTAAAAGGTGGGAATCGGCAGATATTGCTTGATCTGGTACGTGGCGTGCGTGAGCTGCGATGAAGTGGAAGCGCGCAACGATGGTGTGTATCGGCAATACGGGTAAGAATGGAATATTGCTGTATGAACCAACCCTCGCTTGCTACTGAGCCAACGCTGCGACTATTTATCGCGCTCGATCTACCGCAAATTGTGCGTCAAGAATTGCATAATATTCAAAGGCGCTTACATGCTCACAATCGGGCAGTGCGCTGGAGTGATCCGGCAGGCATGCATTTAACCCTCCATTTTCTCGGTGAAACTCCAGAACGGTTTGTCGCTCCACTCCTGGCCGGTCTGCATGCGATCACGGTGTCGCCATTACGCTTGCGCCTCAATCAGGTGGGTTGTTTTCCAACGAACGGCTCGTTGCGCGTTGTCTGGGCCGGCCTTGATGGTGACCTGGATGGATTGGCATCCTTACACCGGACCGTCGGTCGAGTCATCGAGTCGATAGGGTTAGCCGTGGATCCACGCCCCTTTACGCCGCATATCACCCTCGCCCGTGCTCGCACGAACGCAACACCGACTGAGCTTCGCTCGTTGCGGGCAACTCTGGTAACGATGAAACCGAACTCTCTCGAATGGCAGACTGAGCGACCAATCCTGTTCCGCAGTCAACTGACAGCTCGCGGCGCAATCTATACAGCGCTTGGGTGAGAGCCTATCCCAAATATCCGCGAAGGAGGAGCGGTTCGTGAACCGCCCCTTCAGCAATATGGAGTACAAGCGGGGCGCAGCGACGCTGCACCCGCCTGTTAAGCTTCACTCGTAGGGAGAAGGCGTCGTCTTGCCCAACCATGCAGCTCCATCGGCATCACGCTGATTATCGCCCAGAGTCATCCGTTGTGACATGACGACGAGTATTCGGATAAGCTCTAGGTTGTGCAATTCTTGCTGATCGGTAGTGATTTTGCGCTACGCAGCGGTCATTACAGCCGATACGATGGATGAGAGGTCAACGAAAGTGAGGTTGTTATGACTCTGCAACGCCTATGCTTGACGCTCATTGGTCTAGCATTGCTATTCGGAATCCTGCTCGTGCCAGTACGCGCCCAAGATGCGATAGCACACGCCGTTCTGTTTTATTCACCGACATGCCCACATTGTCATGTCGTTCTAACCGAGGTATTGCCCCCATTACAGACACGCTACGCAGATCGGCTGCAAATCTTGACCATCGATGTTTCAACGCCCGACGGATTAGCCCTGTACGAAACGGCAATGAAGGTGTTTCAGGTACCCACTCATCGTCAGGGTGTGCCAGCCCTCTTCTTCGGTCAAACCCATCTGGTTGGCAGCTTAGAAATCCCCAGGTACTTACCCACTTTAGTCGAGGATACACTCGCAGCCGGTGGGAACGGGTGGCCAGCTATTCCTGGTTTAGAGGCACTGACTGCATCGTTCGACGATCATGCAACAGTGCCAACGCAACCCGCTACAGCACCGTTTAGTCGCGATCCGCTGGCGAATACGGTTGCTCTGTTCGTGCTGACCGGTATGGTCGTTGTTACCTTTATCGCAATCCGTCGTCTGCGCTGGCCGTTTGACCAGCCGCTACCGGCAACCAGCGTTCGCTTCATTCCAATCCTCGCTGTCGTTGGTCTTGTGTTAGCCAGTTACCTGGCCTTCATTGAGACACATCAGCAGAGTGCGGTATGTGGTCCTATCGGTGATTGTAATCTGGTACACCAGAGTCCCTACGCCCGTATTGTGGGGATTCCAGTTGGCGTATTGGGTGTGATAGGCTATCTGGCGATCCTCGGCGCATGGATTATCGACCGCGTTGGCAGCATACGGCTTGCTCGCCAAATGTTAGTAGTGATGGTGTTAGGAGGAACGTTTTTCTCGCTGTATCTCACCTTCCTTGAGCCGTTTGTGATTGGGGCGACATGTCTGTGGTGTTTGCTCTCGGCAATAACGATGACTGCGCTATTGTGGATGGTCACAGCGCCGGTGGTACAACCGCCACTGCGGGGACGGCGATCACTGGCAGCGTCAAGACGGTAGAACTCGATCAAAAACCCGAATTTCTGAAGGCTATACCGTACACGCGGTACCTTCGCGTCGGGATGAAGTAGCAGATCACGCTGATCATACGGCACCGTGCCTCGGATGGTGGCGGGGGCGACGCCGCTGATCCCAGCGAGGGGGTCAATACGATCCATGGCGTTGCCACGGTTAATGCGGGCAATGCACTGGGAACGATTGAAATTGACTGTGGCGATCCGATCTGCGTCCAATTGACGTGGCGTAGGACGTACATCACTCAGTTCAGCCCACCATCGTCCTCTCACAAGCGGGGAACCCGCCCCTACGGGCGCGGTGTACACTTAATGCGTTCTGCCGCTACTTAAGGTGTAACCTCCGTCTAAGATTTTGCATCTTATGGGCAAACGGTCAAAATAATATTGGCAAAAGGAGGTTACACGCCCATGAGTCTGTCGTTCGGTCGTCTTACGGGATTGCGCACACTTGGCGAACGGTACACGCCAACCTACTTTCTGGCAGCGCTTGGTAATGGCGGAATGGCTGTTACCTTCTTCATCTGGCTCAACTTCCTCGTTCCGCACCCGAAGACCCCCATCGTCACTTTCGACAGCATTGCAGCACTGTGGGCAAAATCGGATCTGATCGGGCAAATCCTCTTGCTGGTCGCGCTGGCTGGCGTTGCGATCTTTGCGTTGCGCCATCTCCAATCGCTGATCTGGAACTTGCAAGAGTTTTCTCGTTTCCGCCGCAACAGTGCCTACGTGCAGTTGCGTGAAACGAACGGAGCGGTTTCATTGATGGCGCTGCCGCTCACACTCGCAATGACTATCAATGTGTTGTTTGTGAGCGGTGCGGTCTTTGTGCCTGGTCTCTGGAACGTGGTTGAATATCTCTTCCCGTTTGCGATGGCCGCATTCTTTGCCGTGGGAGTGCTGGCATTGCGCACCTTTGCCGATATTTTCGGACGAGCCATCAGCAACGGACATTTCGATTGTGCGCGTAACAACAACCTGACACAAATGCTGGCTGCCTTCGCCTTCGCTATGGTCGGCGTCGGTCTGGCAGCACTGGCGGCGATGAGCACCGTGAAATTGACGATTGGTCTCTCGATCCTCGGTGCAATCTTCTTTATCACCTCAGCGGTGGTCATTGCGCTCATTATGCTGGTGCTGGGTGTGCGCGCCATGCTGACCAGCGGACTGGCAACTGAGGCAGGAACGAGTCTGTGGCTACCAATCCCCTTGCTGACCCTGATCGGTATTGCGGTGTTGCGTATCAGCCATGGGCTGCACAACGGGTTTGAGCTGCACATTGACGCACCACACCGCCTCGTAATCACGGCCATCTTCTTTAGCCTGCAACTGCTAGCCGGTCTGTTTGGTTGGTCGGTTCTGCAACGGGTGGGCTACTTCCGCACCTATCTCAATGGTTCGGCCCGTAACCCCAATACCTACGGCTTGATTTGTCCGGCGGTTGGGTTATTCGTGTTCGGGATGTTCTTCCTGCACGTTGGGCTGGTGCAGAATGGTCTGATCGAGAAGTTCTCGCCGATCTACTTTGTGGCGCTGGCAGCGCTTGCTACGGTGCAGGTGTTAGGTATTATTACGATGTTCCGAATTGATCGTCAGTTGCTCGCTCAGCCCGTCAAGTCACCGGCCGAAGCTGAAGGTGCGGCTTGAGATCGACTTTCAATTGGGGTGGAAACAATCCACCCCCGAATGAGGTTGTTCCCCCGAATAAACGAGATGGGTGTCAAGCGACGGCGTGGGGGCGAAAGTAACCCGCCCCCACCCGATATTATTTTCTTTTATAGTTGCACGCTGAACGCTGCCTGGATACCGGGGATCGCTGCGACCTGTTCCATCACGTGTGGTGGAGCAGGTTCATCGAGGGTCAACACCATTACTGCTCGCTCACGTGGGGCACGTCGTCCGACGTACATTCCCGAAATATTTACATCTGCCGCGCCGAGCAACTGGCCGACCTTACCGATCATGCCTGGTTGGTCGTGGTGATAGGTTATCAACAAAGACCCCTGCGGCACAAAATCGACGAAGTAACCGTCCATCTGGACAATATGCGGTTCACCACGCAAGACGGTGCCACTAAATGTACGGGTACGTTCACCGGTCTGAACATGTAACGTGATCAGGCCGGCGTAATTTTCAGCTTCGGGAGTCACTCGTTCGGTCATCCGAACGCCACGCTCACGAGCAATAATCGGTGCATTCACCGGAGTAATACGCTCAACACTGCTGGCCGCCAGCAAACCCTGCAACACAGCCAGCCGTACCGGTTGTGTATCCATGTCGGCCAGCTCACCGCCCAATTCAAGATCGTAACTACGTACCGGCTCTTGTACCAGTTGCATAACCAGTGTGCCGAGTAGACGACCCAGATTGAGGTAAGGCTGGAGAATATTCCATGCTTCAGGCGCAACAAAAGGTGCATTAACCGCGTAGCGTGGCGTGCCACCGCTAAGCGCGATCACGACGCCTTCGGCCATCTCGGTACCGGCGCTCAGTTGCGCTTCAGCGGTCGAAGCACCAATGTGGGGAACGGTTATAACCTTCGGATGGCCGAGCAGCGGACTATCCGCTGGAGGTGGTTCCTGAGCATACACATCGAGGGCAGCACCGGCAAGATGACCACTGTTTAGAGCCTCGACCAGCGCTGCTTCATCAACAATCCCTCCGCGACTGGCGTTGATCAGGTATGCACCACGTTTCATCTGCATGATCCGATGGTGATCGAACATATTGCGTGTACTTTCGATCAGCGGTACATGCAGTGAAATAACATCGCTGCGCTGAACTAACTCATCGAGCGTCACCAGCGCCACACCCAACTGTTCGGCCCGATCAAAAGAGACGACCGGATCATACGCCAGCACTTCCATTTCCATTGCCCGTGCTCGTCGTGCCACCTCTGATCCGATCCGGCCTAAACCAACCAGACCGAGCGTCTTGCCACGTACTTCCCAACCCACAAATTCGTTGCGCGCCCAGCGCCCACTCTGCACTGAGGCATGGGCCTGCGGAATGCGACGGGCCAGACACAGGAGCAAGCCAATCGTTAGCTCGGCAACGGCCACGTTATTCGAGGCCGGTGCATTGACAACGATAATGCCGCGCCGGGTGGCCGCTTCTACGTCAATATTATCGACGCCGGTACCGGCCCGCCCAATCACACGCAACCGCTCGCCAGCAGCAATAACTTCAGCAGTCACTTTGGTTGCCGAACGAACAACCAGTGCATCGTATTCACCGATCACCGATAACAGTGTCGGTTTGTCGAGATCAAGCCGGACATCAACCGTACCGGCCTGGCGTAGCACATCAAGGCCTTCAGCAGCGATCTTTTCGGTGACGAGAATGCGGTTCATACCTCCCTCTCAACATGTGGTTCAAGTGAACTGGCGAGACGTTGTTCAACCTGCTCGCAAATCGCGTGCAGGATGAGCGTGTGAACTTCCTGAATGCGTGCAGTGTTGTTACTCGGTACGATCAGAGCATGATCGGCCAGATTCCGGGCCATGCCACCATCTTTACCCAGTAAGGCAATGTTGATCATGCCTCTGGCCCGCGCCGTACTCAAGGCATTGATGATATTCGGCGACTGACCACTGGTGCTGAAAACAATCAGTACATCACCAGGCTTGCCCAGAGCGGCAAGTTGACGGGCAAAGATTTCCTCGTAACCAAAGTCGTTGGCAATGCATGTAAGTGCTCCAACATCAGCGTTGAGGCAAATAGCAGGCAGTGGACGCCGATTGTACCGGTAACGACCAACCAGTTCTTCCGCCAAATGCATGGCATCGGCCGCACTGCCACCATTTCCGGCGGTATACAGCGTGTGTCCGGCCAGCAGTGCCTCGGTGGTGCAGGCAGTGATCTGGTCGATTGCCGGCGCGAGTGTGGTACAGGCCTCTAGCACGGCAATTGCTTCAGCGAGTTGTTGTTGGAATCCCATAGGCGCTCCATCGTGATGATTACGCGCCTATTATACGCGCTGGCGTTACGTTGTATGTTGATAGAAAACAAACGCGAAGCCCTGGTGGGATGGGCTTCGCGGAAGAAGAGTTTATCCGGCCCAGATAACGCTATGACACCGGCAATGAACGATAGCTATGCGCCAGATCGTTGTAGGCGGCCAGCAGTGATCGATACGGCTCCAGCAGACTGTATTCCAACTTGATCGGCTTACCTTTTTCCTCGATTAGGTGTAAAACCTTTGCTACCTGTTTCAGCTCATCAATAAGCGAGGCCGCAAACTCGACTTCAGTTTTGCTTGCCATCGCCAAAACCAATTCTAACCGCCAACCTAAGTCGATCAGAACGGGGTAGGGCAGCATTTTGTGCAGTTCCTGCTCCAGGCGCTGTTGCTTATTACTACGAAGCATGTCAAACCACGATGGTTTTACCTCTAGCTGATTAATCGCCGTCTCCCACTCACGGCGCAGAATGGCACGTAGCTCGCGCAGTTCATAGCGCATCCGACGTAACTCCATCTGTTCGCGCTCGCCAATGGGCCGCATACAGAGTTCACGTGCAGCAACGAAGATTCGCTCATATTTGGCTAACTGATCGATCCGGCGCATAGCAACAAGCCAGTCTATTTTCTTGTCAATGTTCTTAATTCTCTTGACCAGATCGCCGGTCGAAATAAAATGGGCAACACTCACCACCAGTGTCACCAGCGATGTGGCAACCAGTCTCAGATCTTTACTGATCTGCCCCATTTCGACAATTTTGCCGGTTGAATCAACCAGTGCCGGAAGTCTCCCATTGCCCATTATTCTAAGTTGGCCTAGCTTAAGCAGGCGTTGGCCAGGTGAAAAGGTGACGATATGGGGACGAGAGGCAACGTCAATGTTTACTGCTTGAATCAGAATGGTCGTCCCATCACCGATCCCTAAACTCCAAAGACGCCAGTTGAGATTGTCTTCCAGTGTGTCCTGGAAAGTGGGGAACGAAGCTGGCTGCTGAAGGAAATCGTCAAAGCTCATGTCGCTGAAAGGCCATCGAAACTGGTATACTGCTGATGGAGATACCGGCAGTGCCGGTGAAGGATGATTGTATTTAGGCGCAGGGTGAAGCGCAAGAGGATCTTTGCTGCCTGATTTAGAATATTCGTAGAACAACCAGCTCGCCAGGATGCCTGCGACGATCACCCCAATTCCAAACAGGCTGTAGAATAATCCTAAACCATCCTTACAGGGTAGCCTCCATTACAGTTATGTTTGATTTGGGCGTATTGTAGCCGATGGTTGAAACTAATCTGTAACTGCGGCCCTTGCCTCGCGAGGAAAATGGGTAGAACCGGTTGCAAACCGGATCAGCGCACCAGTACAGACAGTTTGGCAAGCCGAGCCAAATGATGTTCTGGCAAAAGGCTGGCTCACAAGCTCCAAGATGCGGGCCAGAGGCCCGCGCTCCCAGCAAAGAGAACACTACACTATTACGATTGATACGCCTGTATTGCCAGACCAGCCGCGACGCTGGTAAACACATCTATCTCCTGCAATTTCTCGGCGCCGAACTTTTCGCTCAATATACGGATGAAGCGCGGAACGCGGGAACTACCACCGGTACGGAGCACGACATCGATTTGCTCGGGTCGCAAGCCGGCTGTTGCCAGCGCCCGATCGATACAACGTTCGACTGCCCGTACATCAGGGCCAATCAGTCGCTCGAAATCCCAACGTGGTATCTCATCGCGTACCGTCTGCTCACCCATGTCAAGGATGAAGGTGGCGCGATCAGCCTGAGATAACGCCACTTTAGTACGCTCGACCGCTTCATACATTGGTAAACCATAATTCTTACGAACCAGGGTGCGCAGAGCCTTCAGTTCGTGGGGACGATCACCAATCGCGACTGCTTCATCGATAATCGCCAGATATTTGGGCTGGGTTAGATCGATAATCGTCTGCCATTCGCTGAGATGCTCTAGGACATGGCTTGGGAATGGTAAACGACGCGGGCCGAGTGTAGCCCCCTCGCCGAAGTGCCGCAAGAGGCGGCCCATAACAATTCGACGGTCGAGCAGGTCGCCGCCTACCGGTATACCATCCGTTGCTAAAAACGATGGTCGCCCCCGCTCATCAAGCTCCATGATGGTAATGTCGAGCGTACCACCACCGAAATCGAACACCAGTACCCGTTGAGGTCGGCGATTGGTAGAGATATAGGAGAGTGCTGCCGCAGTAGGCTCTTCGAGAAAGCTAAATGATCGCAGACCGGCCAGCCGACACGCAGCCTGCATACGTTCAAACGCCAGCGCATCACTTGCCGGATCGGTCGCGTAGTGCACCGGTCGCCCTATCACCAGGTGGCTGATCGGGGCGCCGAGTTGCTGCTCGATCCGTTCAACGATCATACGCAAGACCAGCGCAATCAGCTCTTCCAGTGAGTAGTAGACACCGAAGACGTTAGTCTTCTGGAAACTACGGTCACGGAGGTGACTTTTCAATGACTGAAACAAGCGTCCTGGGACATTTGCATCTACCTTTACATACAGCGCCTGCGTTACCGTACCACTTTCGGCAAAGGTCAATTCAGCATCACCAATATACCGCCAGACATATTCAATCTCACGCCCGACGTTTCCCTCGGTGAAGCGATTGATTGCCTCACGTCCGATAAAAGGTACGCCCTCGCGGGTAATGAAGAGCGTCGAGCGGAGAATAGTCGGCTGAAGGTTTATCGGGTCAAGATTGATCAGATGCAAGCGATGACCATCGTACATCGCAGCACTCGAATTTGTGGTGCCGAAATCAAGCCCGACGCGCATTGTCATTCCTCCTCCTTGATTGTCGTGGCGAAGGAAGTAGTTGTCTCCATCATGCCTTCTTCTCCTGACGTAAGCGTGAAAGGGAACTGAAGGAGGTAAGGTAAGAACCGACTACCGTTTGGTACACAGTTATACCTACCGGAGCAGGTTCAGACTAACACGACGGCCCTTGTTTCGCCACTTTCGTACTGACTTGAACCTTAAGCGTATGCGCTTTAGACGAATCTGTCAATCGGTCTTGAGATGGAATAGGGTTTTCAGAGTTGTCAGCATTGGCGTGCATTTGCTACGGTTCAACAACGGTGTGGAGTGTCTAACAATGTGATCAGAAACTTGTGGTTTTGATCAGGCGCTCAACAGGGGCGTTGACTGGAGGGCAAGCAACGAAGCGCCGAATCAACAACCTGGTGTGGGGAACGGTGGCGGACACCGCCAGCATTTCTGCGACGAGACCCCCTCACCTTCCCCCCAGCCCCCTTCCTCTCCCACGCTGTGGGAGAGGAAGGGGGAGATGAGCCAGGGGCGATCTCACGAACCAGTTCCCCCCTCGCCCACGCTGTGGGAGCGGAAGGGGGAGATGAGCCAGGGGCGATCTCACGAACCAGTTCCCCCCTCGCCCACGCTGTGGGAGCGGAAGGGGGAGATGAGCCAGGGGCGATCTCACGAACCAGTTCCCCCCTCGCCCACGCTGTGGGAGCGGAAGGGGGGGATGAGCCAGGGGCGATCTCACGAACCAGTTCCCCCCTCGCCCGCAGCGCGGGAGCGGGGCCGGGGTGAGGGCAGCGCCCTCACCTTCCCCCCAGCCCCCTTCCTCGCCCACGCTGTGAGAGCGGAAGGGGGAGATGAGCCAGGGGCGATCTCACGAACCAGCTCCCCCTCGCCCGCAGCGCGGGAGCGGGGCCGGGGGTGAGGGCAGCTCCCTCACCTTCCCCCCAGCCCCCTTCCTTGCCCACGCTGTGAGAGCGGAAGGGGGAGATGAGGCAGGGGCGATCTCACGAACCAGCTCCCCCCTCGCCTGCAGCGCGGGAGCGGGGCTGGGGGTGAGGGCATTCACTGTCGGGCAGCAAACACGTTGCCCGGTGAGCTTCAAGCGGTTATGAATAACGTGCGCAGATGCATCCTGCTATAATAAAGAGGCCCGATCAATACAGCGAGGACATTGTGCACCAGCGGTTTTGGCTCTATTGTCTGTTGTTCCTCTGGTTGCTGACGCAGACT
>Ga0308418_1000289_pt1 | contig 30927 bp, 30 predicted proteins | sample HotsprSampleR4cd_FD_203517 | JGI IMG/M metagenome (GOLD analysis project Ga0308418, IMG submission 203517) | Hot spring phototrophic mat microbial communities from Mushroom Spring, Yellowstone National Park, Wyoming, United States - 20090729_R4cd ... | reverse complement strand
CCCATTGGAAAGCCTTTTTGCAGGGTCTCAAGGGTCGCGGCATGCAGGGTGTCCAGCTGGTGATTAGCGATGATCATTCCGGCCTGGGCGCAGCCAGAAGAGCCGTTTTGGGCAGCGTCCCGTGGCAGCGCTGCCAGTTTCACCTGCAGCAGAACGCGGGCGCGTATGTGCCCCGCCAATCCATGCGCGCTGAGGTGGCCGCCGATATTCGAGCCGTCTTCAATGCCGCTGACCGCAAAACAGCCGAGGAACTGCTGCAGACGGTCATTCAAAAGTATGCGCTGACTGCCCCGCGCTTGTCCGCCTGGCTGGAAGACAACTTGCCGGATGGTTTTACGGTATTTGACTTTCCCTTGGAACACCGCCGCCACATCCGCACGACCAACAGTCTGGAGCGGGTCAACGAGGAGATTCGGCGCAGGACTGGAGTTGTTGGTATTTTCCCAAACGAGGAATCCTGCCTGAGGTTGATTTCTGCCTTATTGATGGAAATCCGTTTAGAATGGCAGAGCGGTAAGCGATTCTGCGCTGCCAAGTACATTGAATGTTAAAGAACTGTGGTTACTTCTGGCTCAATTTTACAGAAAAAGGGTTGCATAATCTCCGAAATTCACAGATATGACGAATGGTGGTATTCTTTGAATGAATTTTTTGTTATGATAATACCGATTCCAGTATCAAAAAATAGAATAGATTCTCTTAATCCAGTGCGGTCAAGGGTAGAGAGGCAGTTTCTTTGACCCATCGCCGGCAGATAGTTTTCTTTTTTTGAAATCATCATGGTAGAGCTTTCCATACCGGTAACCCGAACCAAGGTCATTCTTCCACGCCGACGAGCGGATATTCTTACGCGGCAACGGTTGATTTCCACTCTGGATGATCTGAGTGATAATCGCCTGATCATTATTGCCGCACCTGCCGGATATGGGAAGACATCCCTCCTGGTTGATTTTGCTCATCAGACCCCAATGCCGGTTGGCTGGCTCTCTCTTGATGCAATGGATGCCGAGCCACAGCGATTTGTTGCCGGCTTTATTGCTGCTCTTCAAGAAGTTTTTCCAAAATTTGGAAAAACCAGCATTCCGGCAATTAACGGTATGCCTCAGGAGCGTCTGAATCTGGAATCGCTGGTTTCTCTGATTGTTAACGATATTTACGAAACCATTGACGAGCACTTTGTTTTGGTGATTGATGACTACCATCTGGTTGAGAATATTCAGGAAATCAATTATTTCATTAACCGTTTCCTGCTTTTGGCGGATGAAAACTGCCATGTGATGATTTCCTCGAGACGGTTGCTCCCGCTGGCCGATATGCCGTTATTAGTAGCCCGCTCCCTGGTTGGCGGCATCAGCTTTGAGGAACTGGCTTTTCAGCCCGAAGAAATCCAGAATTTATACTTGCAAAATTTTGGCATCTCGCTTTCGGAGCAACAGATTGAAGAACTTTCCCGACTGACAGAAGGATGGATTACGGGGTTGATTCTCTTTACACAGGTTGAAAATGGTCAGGTTAAAACTCGTTTTCAGCCGAAAAAAGTTGCTGGTGTAAGCATTTATGATTATCTTGCCCAACAGGTTTTGGATCAACAAAGGGATGAGCTGAAAAAGTTTCTGTACCGGACTTCCCTCTTCGAGGAATTTAATTCGCAAATTTGTGAAGAAGTGCTTGGAAAAGGCTTGAAGGTTCAAGCCAACTGGCAAATTTTGATGGAGGAAGTTCAAAGAAATAACCTGTTTGTCCTTCCAGTAATCGAAGAAGACCGTATCTGGCTGCGGTATCATCATCTCTTTCGTGATTTTCTCCAAAATCGCTTATTCAAAGAATTCCCTGATGAAGCCCGGCGGATTCTTGACCGACTTTCAGAATATTACCAGGAGGTAGGAGAGTGGGAGCGGGCCTATCACATCTACGACCGGGTGGGAAACAAGGAAGCCAAAGCCCGCCTGATTGAACGAGCCGGTGCGATTCTGGTTTCCAAAGGCAGAATTCTGACCCTGCAAAGCTGGATGGAAGATCTGCCCTCCCTGTATATCGAGCGTTCCCCATTGTTGCTGTCCATTCAAGGGGCAGTGCGGGTGATGCTTGGAGATATTCGTGGCGGAATTGAAGCCTTTGACCTCGCGTTGGGGCTTTGCGGTGAGGATGAGAGCACTCTGGTTGCTCATACATTAATCCGGCGTTCTGGCGCGTTCCGTATGCAGGGTGAATATCGTCGTGCACTGGAAGATGCGGATAAAGCCCTTCAAGTCTTAAGTCATCTTCCAGAGGAAAAGCAATTGTTTGCAAGCGCCCTGCATGCCAAAGGAACGGTATTGCACTATTTGGGAAAAATCAATGAATCGTTGACATGGCTTATTCAGGCCAGAGATATCTTCTTTGATTTAGGTGATGAAGAATCGGCTGCCAAAGTTGCCATGGAAATTGCCATGGTCTATCGTTACCTCGGAAATCTGGAACACGCCGAGAAGATCTACAAAGATACCTTATTGTTTTACCAGAACAGTGGTAACGTTATCTGGCAGGCCAATTTATTGAATAACCTGGGCGTTTTGCATTCTCTGGCAGGAATGTACGAAATCGCCATAGAGGAATTGGAAAAAGCCATACAGTATGCCAGAATAGGAGGATACAGCCGCCTGGAAGCGTATGCATTGACCAGCCTTGGGGATTTGTTCAAGGACGTGGGTGCTTTTGTAGAGGCCGAACAGGCTTATCAAAAAGCCTCGGCATTAATCCAGCAAATCGAAGACCAGTTCCTTCGGTTTTACCTGACGCTGGCAAAGAGCGATTTGCTGCTCGCAAAAGAACAGATTCCCGAAGCGGAAAAAACCTTGCATTCCGCGTGGCAAACGGCAATGGAGGCGGGTTCACTCTATGAAGAAGCTCTGTGTAAATGGGTATCCGGGAAAATTGCGATAGCCAAAGGGGAGTTTGACATCGCCCGTGACAGTCTCACAGAAGCGGAAAACTATTTCTCAATTGAAAGGCATCATGTGGAAGCCATCCGCTGCCGAATGTTGTTGCTGGTGGTACATGCCCGCGTGGGTAATGAATTGGAGCTGAAGAAACGCATGGAGGAATTGCTGCCGGTAGTGCGGGATGTCAAATTCCATCATTTAATCGGATGCAGTGGTGAACCCCTGGAGCGGATTTTCCAGGGAGACAACGTTTTTTCAGAGGAACTGCGCGTATTATCTGCACCCTATCTGAAGGTGATTCGGCAGCACAACCGCCAGCTACCCAATGTTCGTAAACAACTCAGACAGCAATCTCAAGAAGTGCCCGTTTCTCCACCGGAATTGACCATTCTGACTTTTGGAAGGATTCAAGTTTCGCTTGGCGATCACATCATCAGTGGGATGGAGTGGCGTTCTCAAACAGCGCGGGATTTAATGCTGCTTTTAATGCTGCACCCCGAAGGTTTGACCAAGGAACAGATTGGGTTAATTTTCTGGCCGGATATCAGTCCGGCGGAGTTAAAGATTCGATTTAAGAATACCATCTATCGTTTGCGCCACGCAGCCGGGAAAGATGTGGTGGTCTTTGAGGACGACCTTTATTACTTTAACCGCGCAATAGATTACGAAGCCGATTTCGAAACCTTCAATCGCGAAATTCAACTGGCCGGGCTTGCCCGAAAAGCGGAACATGAAATCACCCATTATCGGAGAGCCGTTGAATTGTACAAAGGCGATTTTTTACCGGAAATCAATGAGGAGTGGGTGTTGGGTGAAAGAGAACGTTTGCATCAAAAATTCATGACCGCGCTTAAGCGGTTGGTTGACTTGTATTTGCAAACCTCTCAACCGGTAGAAGCCCTGGTGTTTGCAAATAAATATCTTCAATTTGACGCCGTGAATGAAGAAGTTCATCAAATGATCATGCGCTGTTACGCCAGCATGGGTAATGTGAGAATGGTGGTCAAGCAATATCAGAAATTGAGTTCCCTGCTGGAAAAAGAATTGGGCAGTCAACCCAGCCCGCAAACAGTATCTCTTTACGATTTGCTGACCCGCAATCGCCGCAAAACCGAAGCCGATATCTGAACACATCTTAATAAAATGTTAACCATTCGTTAACATTAAAACACCCAAAAACAGCTTCAAAACCGGTTTACGGAAGCCTCTTTGGAAGCCTACCCCTGATTAAACTGAATTTATCCAAACACAAGAAAAAAGGAGAGGCTGAAATGAAAAAGATCAATTCGCGTGTCGTGTGGTTTGTTTTGACGGTTGCCTTGTTCGTTTTGGGTTCGGGTGCACCGGAAGCTGGCGGCGGCATCATCAACAAAATCATCACTTTCCCGGGTTGGTAATCCTGCGCTAAATTTCTGCTTGAATGATACTCCTTGCAGCGGTCATTGCAGGCCTGACCCTTGGGCTTATTCGAGCAAAAGTCGGCAACCGCCCTTACCGTCCCTTCTCCATGCGCTGGGGTTGGATGGTTCTGGTGGCGCTCATCATCCAGTGGCTTGCTTTTGGGTTTCCCCTCACAAGAGCCATTTACCCGGATGAGGCAGCAAGTATCAGTTTAGTCCTTTCACAATTTATTTTGCTCATTTTTGCATGGTTCAATCGGAAGATTCCCGGTTTCTGGCTGCTGATCACCGGTCTGGTGCTCAATCTATTGGTCATCAGCCTGAACGGCGGCTTTATGCCCATCAGCCCGGAAACTACCCACTGGTTGCGGGGTGACCCTATTTCAGCCGGGTGGGAAGTCGGTGAGCGGTTAGGAACGGGAAAAGATGTTGTGCTCCCGGTTGAACAAACCAAACTCGAATTTCTTTCCGACCGTTTCCGAACACCCGATAACCCGTATTACCGGGTTGCCTTCAGCGCAGGGGATGTATTGATTGCATTTGGAGCATTCTGGTTGTTGTGGTCAGTTGGCGGGCGGTCAGAGCAAAATTCGAGAAAGGAGACTTAGCGATGACACCTACACTTATGGAAACAAGAAAAAGCAATTATCGGGATGTTTCAGAAGAATACGGCCGCATCCTCACCGCAGCGGTAATCAGTGCTCAATTCCGGCAATTACTGCTAAGCAATCCAGCCAAAGCGCTGGCAGCAGGGTTTGGCGGTGAGGCTTTTCAGCTTAGCAGTGAAGACCGTTCTCGTTTGGTTGCCATTCGGGCCACCTCATTGGCAGATTTCGCTTCTCAGCTGAGCGGTTACAACGCAAACCGCTCGGTTCAATCGGCGGTGTGTGGAGATTAAAGGTCAACTCACATTAAAAAGGTATGGGGATATCGGAAATCGTTTCCCTGCCCGTACATCGAAGCCTGCGCTTCAGCTCACAAGGAATGGACTCCATGATTACAGGGAATCTTTACTTTGGCGGTGATTTCTTCAACCGCCTCGCAAAATTAAAAACCCCTCTCGTAACAGAGGTTTGGGGTGAGACGGGCGATCTGGCTGCACAATGGCTGCAGGTTGAAGGATCGTCCAGTTTGCTATTTGAAATTGTGGTCAAAGCAGTTGAATTGCTGGAAGTTAAGCATTGTCAGGTGCTGGTTTTATGTGCAGATGGCACTTTCCACCGACAGGCATATTATCAGGCTCAAACCTTGTTAAGCCGCTCCAACGGCGTTTTACGCAATTATCAACGACTCAATCATTTTCTTCAAAGAGTAGCCCTCAGTGATGGGCCTGTGCTGATTGGTTATCGAGATACATATTTAGGGGCAGAAGAACGTCGTTTGTTAAAACTTCAGTCCAATGAAAATCTGGTGCTCATTCCAATGAGGTTGGAAAGCGAACCGGTCGGTATTTTCGGTCTCTCATTTGACCGGTTCCATTCCATTGAACAACGCTTACCGTTGGCGATGATGTTCTCCGAACAGGCCGCCCAAGCCATTCAGCGGGAAGGTTTGGCACTGACGGAAGAAGAATCAGCAGTTGAAATTGTGCTGGCCTTAGCCAAGGCTCTTGAGTCCAGAGATCTTTCCACCGGTTCGCATTGTCGTAGAGTAACCCGTACTGCCGAGCAGGTAGCCCTGCGCATGGGGTGTACCTTCCGGGAGATCCAGGATATTCGAAGGGCTGCCTTGCTTCATGACATCGGCAAGATTGGAATTCCGGATCAAATCTTACATAAACCCGGTCCACTCTCCGAGCGTGAATGGGCGATTATGCGTCAGCACCCCGAAATTGGGGCGCGCATCTTGAGGCTGGTGCATGGCTTAACTGAGGTTGCCAGACTGGTGTTGGCACATCATGAACATTACGATGGCTCCGGGTATCCCTATGGTTTGAGCGGGGATGCTATCCCTTTGGGCGCGCGTATTCTCACGGTGGTGGATGCCTTTAGCGCAATGACCACTGACCGCATCTATCGGCCGGCTCTATCCTACCGTGATGCAATAGCAGAATTAAAACGATGTGCAGGTACCGATTTTGATCCGCGGGTTGTGGATGTTTTCCTTGAAATGTTGAATGCAGATTCGGATGGGATGGAAGATGTAGGGTGAAGTCATCCCAATCTTAAGCCGGGTGCCCCGTGCGAAGTGTACAGCGCGACGGGGCACCCAATTTTAATTGATCTTCAGGATCTGCCTTACCCGCTAGAAGCGGCGCGCCGATTAATCAGGCTGATACGGACTTCAGGCAGGTCGGTGTAAAGCAAATACAGGGCTGAAAGAAAAATGCTCAGCAGAGTTAAAAAAACATATGAGGTGTTTAAGCGCACCGAGCCGTCAACAAGAATTGAGGCACGTGGCATGAGCAGCATCAGGCGACTGATGATATTGAAGCCATGAGCAAAGGAAATCAGATACCACGGCCACAGCTGAACTGCACCACGAAATACCAGTTGAATGGAAGCTACTAACGCCAGAATGGCAAGAAGAAAGGGCAACCACCATTCCTGTGTGGTAGGCGAGTAAGATTCAGGAGGTAACAGTAAAATTGGAAAAAACTGGATAATTAACAAAATAATGACAACCTTCGGTTGGGCTAGTTTTTTCCGCAACATAATTGAATTGCTCCCGATTTGGAATTGAAATAAATGGGAATGACTTACAGGACAATATTACAATTGGTGAGTGTAATTGTCAAGCAATACTGTTGAGGGTGTTGAAAAACTCAGGTCAACCCCCACCTGTGGTGGTATTTTTGCCAAAATTGCGAAAAGCAGCCCCCATATGTGACTTTTTCAACACTCTCACTGTTGGAAAATGGAGGTAAGTAAACACTTGACAATTTGAGCATGTTTCTCTATTATATGCACTATGCAATTTCAAGCAACATCGAAATTGCTGGTTTTGATTAATTCCCTCTTTTTTTATCGTGAATATGCGAGATTTTGCCTTTCGGGAAGGAGGTGGTATTGTTCTACATAAAAAGGGATTATCAAAGGCGTGGATTGAATCCCACGCCTGACGGGGGATAAAACTTGAATATGTTCATCAATCATTTGCCAATATATGGAGGAGAAAATGCGTTCCGTAAAATTTTTTAGTTTGTTAATTGTGGCTGCCCTGATCCTCTCAGCCTGTGCGCAGGGAGGCAGCACGGGCGGCCAGCAGAAAGAGCTGAAGGTGGCTATTCTGGCTCCGTTATCCGGCCCAGTGCCGACTTTTGGGGTATCCACCCGTGATGGGGCTTTGATGGCGATTGATGAATGGAATGCTAAAGGCGGGGTATTGGGGATGAAGATTGTCCCAATCGTTGAGGACAGCCAGTGTACACCCGACCCTGCCGTCAATGCCGCCAACAAAGTAATTGATCAGGATGGGGTCAAGTTCATCATCGGCGAGGTATGCTCCAAAGCCTCCATTCCGGTATCCGAGATCGCCAATTCCAAGGGCGTTATTCAAATCAGCCCAACTTCCACAAACGCGCAAGTCACCGTGGATGCCAACGGCAATGTGAAACCCTACATCTTCCGTGCCTGCTTCATTGATCCTTTCCAGGGTTATGTGGGCGCCAAATTTGCTATTGATAAATTGGGTGCCAAGACCGCCTTCGTGATGCTGGATCAGGCCAACGACTATGTTAAGGGTCTGGCAACCGAGTTTTCCAAGAATTTTGAGATGATGGGTGGTAAGGTGGTTGGAACTGAGTCCTACACTGCCACTGACACCGACTTCTCGGTCATTCTTGGTAAGATTGCGGATGCTAAACCGGATGTGGTTTACCTGCCTGACTATTACAACATTGTCAACTTGGTCACCAAACAAGCCAAGGAAAAAGGGATCAACGTGCCCTTCGTCGGTGGTGATGGTTGGGATTCGCCTGACCTGGATCTGAACTCTGCTGCAGGCGGCTTCTTCACCAATCACTATTCACCGGATGACCCGCGCCCCGAGGTAGTCAATTTCCTGAAAGCCTACGGCGATAAGTACAAAGATGAAAGCGGTAATCCCAAAGTTCCAGATGCTTTAGCAGCGCTGGCTTATGATGCTGCCAATGTATTGCTGCAGGCGATCAACGATGCGGGTACGACCGATACGGCCAAAGTAAAGGAAACCCTGGAGAAAATTACCTACAAAGGTGTTTCCGGTACCATCACTTTTGATGCCAACCATAACCCGATCAAATCGGCTGCATTACTGGCGGTCAAACCCGACGGGGTTAAATTCGAAACCATTGTTAACCCCTAGTAATCCAAGTGTCTAACCGAACCATGGAGGGCAGCCTCGAGTTGCCCTCCATCTTTGGTTTGATCCTGTTCCCATTGTTTTTATTGCAAGAAACAGGCATTCCCGATTTGGAGGTGCTCGACCGATGCAACAGTTGAGCGGTTCATCTCAAGCAGCAATTCCTGCGCCAACCAGAAAGAAACGACCACCCCTTGCCTGGGTTGGTCAAGCATTTTTTAGTATCCTCGGTATTGTTGTTGCAGTGATTTTGATCAGCAACCTGATCCGCCAGCCAACCCTGTTTGCGCAATTTTTTATCAGCGGGTTGCAATTGGGTTTTGTGTACGCCATGATCGCTTTGGGTTACACGATGGTTTATGGAATTGTCAAACTGATTAATTTTGCCCACGGCGATGTCTTTATGGTAGGTGCTTTTGTATCCTATTTTGCGGTTGCCCGTTTTCGGCTTCATCAATGGCCCCTGGCAGCATTTCCCCAAATTTCACCCGGGCTGGGTGTTGTAATTGGTTCAATTACGGTTATTTTGCTTTCTATGGTAATCTGTTCTGCCTTAGCGGTGACCATTGAACGGGTTGCCTACAAACCCTTGCGAGATGCGCCGCGTATTGCGGCTTTAATCACAGCAATTGGGGTTTCATTTTTCCTAGAATATTTTGGAGCTTTGAATTTTGTTTTTTCACCCCGTTTCATTCCTTATGAACGACCATTTGAAGTTGTGGCGTGGTATATCAAAGATGGGATTCATCTGATCAGACCAGGGGAAGCGCCGCCTGATGGAGCGATTACCTTCTCAAATATTTTAGTGATTATCATGCTGGCTTCAATTCTTGTGCAAATCTTTTTGCAATTTTTGGTTCGGCGCACAAAAATCGGTATTGCCATGCGAGCTTCCTCATACGATAAACCGGCTGCACGGCTGATGGGCATCAACGTTGATTCGGTAATTTCATTTACCTTTGCCATTGGCGCTGCATTTGCCGGTTTGGGTGGTGTCCTGTATGCGATTGCATACAGTTCAATCTGGACTCAGCTGGGAATTTTACCCGGTTTGAAAGCTTTTGTTGCAGCAGTGTTGGGGGGAATTGGGAGTATCCCCGGTGCATTTGTCGGCGCTTTAATCATGGGGCAGGCGGAAGCGATGACGATGGGGTATATCTCCACCCCGATGCGCGATGCGGTTGCCTTCACCATCTTGATTATTGTGCTCCTCATTCGACCAACCGGTATTTTTGGCGAACCGGAAAAAGAAAAGGTATAAAAGGAGAGCCCTAATGGAACTTGGATTTCTCCTCGGTTCAATTTTCAAAATTTTTGCAATTCTGGCTTATTTGTATGGTTTATTGTGGGTGTTGGCGCGACCTAACCGCTGGGTCAAGTTGATTGGGGTGGTGGTCGCTTTTGGCGTGGTGCAACTGGCATTGACGGATTTTGGCGGCTTTCAGGTACTGACCAATTTCGATAGCGGCCTGCTCTTTCAGGCCTGCGCCATGACCATGGTTGCGTTGGGCTTGAATTTAATCTACGGCTTCAATGGACAATTCAGTCTTGGGCAGTGGGGTTTCTATGGAATTGGCGCTTACACCGCTGCGGATATTACCTATCGCTGGGTCAATGGAGATGCAAGAGGTTTGCTGGTAGTGGGTTTTGGTACCATCCTTGGTGGATTGGCGTTGATTTACATTGGACGCTGGTTAAAACGGTTCCGGGGTGTGCCGGTTCTTTCATCTTTTACACTCTATCTTATCGGCGCCATTCTGGCAGGAACTGTGGCGGTATACATTGGGAATGCCTTGAATCCGCTGTTTGAGCCGTTGCTTGGAACCAACCTGAACCCGGGCGTTCTCAATTCACCCCTGGCTCTGCAAATTGTGTTCTTCCTTGCGGTTGTGTTTGCCGGTATTTTCGCGGCGGAAGTGAGCTTTTTGTTTGGTTTACCGGTACTGACGTTGGGCTCAGATTACTTTGGGATTGCGACACTCGGATTTACCATTGTGGTCAATGTTTTGATGATTAACTCGGATACGATCTTGCCCTTCCCCGAAATGAAAGGCGGGCGCGGCATGGTCGGAATTCCGAAACTGACCACCTGGTTCTGGGCGTTTTTCTTTATGATGGCGGTCATTGTCATAATGCGCAACCTGATCCAGTCCAGTACCGGGCGGGCAATCATCTCGGTTCGTGAAGATGAAGTGGCTGCCAAAGCAATGGGAATTGATATTGCCGGGTCGAAGTTAATGGCATTTGTGATTGGCAGTTTCTTTGCCGGCATTGGCGGGGCTGTGTATGCCCACTTCATCGGTTTCCTCAGTCCCGGCACATTCGGCTTCCTCCAATCTTTCAACCCGTTGATTATCATTGTCTTTGGCGGTTTAGGCAGCATGACCGGAACGATAGCAGCCTCATTTGGCTGGATTTTCTTCCTGGAGGGCTTGTTGCGGGTTCTGCTCAGCCAAATGGGCACTGAAGCGCCAACCTGGCGGTTTGTTCTTTATCCCATCACACTTTTGTTGTTGATGCTCATTCGTCCCCAGGGTCTATTGGGGAATATTGAATGGGGCTTTCTCAAACAAAAGACCGTCCTGCCGCGGGCGCAGACAGTAGTAGAAAAACCTGAAGTGGTTGCCAGCGAAGCATGAGGAGACCGTAATAATGTCAACCATGTCAACCATCCTCGAAATCAGTGATTTGACGAAATTCTTTGGCGGGTTGGGCGCCGTCCGCAATTTTGACCTGACCCTTAAGAAAGGTGATTTGAATGGGTTAATTGGCCCAAACGGCGCCGGTAAGACGACCGTTTTCAACCTGATTACAGGCATTTACGAACCAACTGCCGGCGATATTGTGTTCAATAATACTTCGATTGTCGGGTTAGAGCCGTTTGAAATTACTCGTCTCGGAATTGCACGGACTTTTCAAAATATTCGCTTATTTTCCAACCTGACTGTCCTGGATAACGTTCGAATAGCCTATCATCCGCATACCAAATATGGCATAGCAGATGGCATCCTTCACAATCATAAGTATGATGTTCATGAAAGAGAATTAACCGAAAAGGCACAAGAATTTTTGGCGATTTTTGGTTTGGAAAATCTGCAAAACGAAATTGCCAAAAATCTGCCTTACGGTCAACAACGGCGGGTAGAGATTGCCCGTGCGCTGGCCTGCGAACCGCGGTTACTGCTGCTGGATGAACCGGCGGCCGGCATGAACCCGCGCGAAATTCTGGAATTGATGGACTTGATCCACTTCATCCATGATCGTTTCGATCTGACCATTTTGCTGATCGAGCATCAAATGCGTGTCGTAATGGGAATTTGTAAGTACATCACGGTAATGGATTTTGGTCAGGTGATTGCGCGCGGTACGCCAAAAGAGATTCAGGAGAATGAACGGGTGATTGAGGCTTATTTGGGAAAAGGAGCCGGTCATGCTGCTTGAAGTTCAAGACTTAAATGTATTCTATGGGGCAATTCATGCTTTACAGGGTGTATCCTTCCATGTGGAGGAAGGTGAAATTGTGACCCTGATTGGTGCCAATGGTGCTGGAAAATCCACCACGCTGCGCACCATTTCTGGTTTGCTGCGCTCCCGCACGGGGCATATCAAGTTCAAAGGGCAGGATATTTCCATGCTTCCGGCCGACCAGATTGTACGGCTGGGAATCAGTCATGTGCCTGAAGGACGAAAAATCTTTGCGCCGTTGACCGTCAAAGAAAACCTGTTAATGGGAGCCTATACCCGCAAAGACCCCAATGAAATTGAACGTTCGATGCAACGGGTTTTTACCAGTTTTCCGCGGTTGAAGGAGCGTTTGAATCAGTTGGGAGGCACACTCTCCGGAGGCGAACAGCAGATGCTGGCAACCGGACGCGGTTTGATGAGCCGTCCCACCTTGCTGATGATGGATGAACCCTCGATGGGATTAAGCCCCATTCTGGTTGAAGAAATTTTCAACATTATCAAGGACATCAACTCGCAAGGAACCAGCATTTTACTGGTGGAGCAAAACGCTCAAATGGCGCTTTCAATTTCTCATCGGGCGTATGTCTTGGAAACCGGGCGGATTGTTCTTTCGGGAACTGCCAGGGAAATTGCTGAAAATCCACGAGTGAAAGAGGCCTATTTAGGCGTATAAAGCAGATACCGGGCTGGCCTGTAAGCCGCATTCTGTCCATCCGCAGGGTATCCCTGATGGGACGGCTGCAGATGGGGTGATCATCTCTCTGGACCGGCTGTTACCAGACGGTTCTATGCAGCCTACCCGGAACTCAAACGGGACGAGCAGCCCCTCGTTCCTGCTTGGCTTTGCTCCCGGCGGGGGTTGCCTGGCAGCCGCATTACTGCGGACTCCGGTGGTCTCTTACACCACCTTTTCACCCTTGCTGCCCAAAACAGGCAGCGGTTTGTTTCTGTGGCCCGATCCAGCGGGTTACCCCGCTCCGGGTGTTACCCGGCGCCGTGCTCTGTGGAGTGCGGACTTTCCTCAGCAGTACAAAGATGCACTGCCGCGATCACCCGGTCAGCCCGGTTAATTAGAATATACCCTAAGAAATGCCAAACGTAAAGTATAATCTACACAAGCCAAATATTTTTTCGGAGGGAACCATGCGTACACCATTAATCGCGGGAAACTGGAAGATGAATAAAACTGTGGAACAGGCCCGTGCCCTGGTAGCCGAGATGCTGCCCGGGCTGCAGACCGTTTCGACAGTTGAGCGGGTGCTGTGTCCGCCATTTACAGCGCTGATGCCAATTTCCGCTATGCTGGTGGGAACAGAGATTGGCCTTGGAGCGCAACACATGTACTGGGAGGCTCAGGGGGCTTTTACCGGTGAGGTTTCACCGGCGATGATCAAGGAGTTTTGCCAGTATGTGATTATCGGACATTCTGAACGGCGTACCTATTTTGGGGAAACCGATCAGACGGTCAACAAGAAAGTGCATGCCGCTCTGTCAAATCAATTAATTCCGATTGTTTGTGTTGGAGAAACGCTGGAAGAAAACGAAGCCGGCCGCACAGCGGAAGTGGTTGCCCGCCAGGTTTGTGATGGTTTGAAGGATGTACCCAAAGATCAGGCCACAAAACTGGTAATTGCATACGAACCGGTTTGGGCGATTGGCACGGGTAGGGCAGCCAGCGGGGAGGTGGCTAATCGTGTGCTGGCGGAAATCATTCGACCGGCACTGGCTGGTTTATTTGATACCCCAACCGCTCAACAAATTCGGATTTTGTATGGCGGGTCAGTTACGGCTGGGAACGCACAGGAATTTTTTGGTCAGCCTGAAATAGACGGTGCACTGGTCGGCGGTGCGAGCCTGAAAGCCGCTGAATTCGTCAACATCGTCGCTGCCGCTGCAAAGTGAGTTGGCTTCAACCCTATAGCGGGCTGATCCTTTTTATCCTTAGCCTGCTGTTTTTTCTCGTGGTGCAGCGCAGGCTGCACCGCGAGATTCAGGGGGTGTTTCTGCTGCTGACACGCAGTCCGGCGCTGGCTTTAGGATTATTTGCATTGTTGTTTTTTCCCGGTGTTTTGATTCATGAAACCAGTCACTGGATTACGGCTAAACTTGTGGGAGTGCGTACCGGAAAATTTTCGCTCATTCCCCAATTGCAGCCGGATGGAACTTTGCGGTTGGGATATGTGGAAGCGGCCCCTGCCGACGTTTTCCGCGAGACATTAATTGGAGCAGCGCCTTTTATCAGCGGTGTGCTCACGGTTGGCTGGATTGCTGTTTTCCCTTTGGATGTTTTTCGGTTTGGTCAAATTCAAACGGGAGTAAGATTGAACGAGCTTTGGGGTGGATTGGCTGATATGGTAAAAATGCCAGATTTTTGGTTATGGTTTTATCTAGCTTTTACGATCAGTTCCACCATGCTGCCTTCGGCATCCGACCGGCGTGCGTGGCTGCCGAGCACGCAGATTATCGGGATCATTCTTATAATTTTCTTGATTGCCGGAGTTGGAGAATGGTTGCTGGTTTTGGTTGATCCAATCAACCGAGTTTTAGGTGCCGTTGCTCTTGTGTTTGGGTTTTCTCTGGTATTGCACTTATTCCTGATTCTGCCATTCTGGCTCTTACGGAAATTGTTAAGTAAAGCGACTGGATTAGAGGTAATTTGACAAACATCATCCATTATCAAGGAGTAAGGTTAGGTGAAAAAATGCTATCTTTTGAGTAGAATGGTGGATGAGATAAGGAGAATACCCCCTTGCTAATCGATTCCTTCGGCAGACAAATTACCTATTTGCGAATTTCTGTAACCGATCGGTGCAATTTTCGCTGCGTCTATTGCATGCCGCCGCAAGGTGTACCTTATGTTCCGCACGAACGTATCATGCGCTATGAGGAAATTGCGGCATTGGTGGCGGTGGCTGCCCGGTTGGGTATTCGGAAAGTGCGCATCACCGGTGGTGAGCCTCTGGTACGGGCCGACTTGCCCAGACTGGTTCAGATGATTTCTGCTATTGAGGGAATTGAGGATATCAGTCTCACTACTAACGGTATTTTGCTGGAAAAGTATGCCGGCGCGCTTGCCCAAGCGGGTTTAAAGCGCGTGAATGTCAGTCTGGATACATTGAATGCTGAAAAATTTGCCAGGATCACCCGCGGAGGAAATCTGGAGAATGTCTTGAGGGGGATTGCTGCGGCGGAGGTGTGTGGGTTAACGCCGATCAAAATCAACACGGTCATCATGCGCGGGATTAACGATGATGAGTTGGTTGATCTGGCAAAATTGACCCTGAAACATACCTGGAATTTGCGCTTTATTGAATTGATGCCGATTGAAAATCAGCAGTCATGGGGCGAAGGGTTTCCCCCGCCAGAGCAAATTTTTATGCCCGTCAGTGAGGTCATGGCTTTGTTGCAACCTTTGGGTTTAGAGCCAGCCATTTTGGAAAACGATTCCGGACCGGCAAGACCTTATCGGCTGAAAGGGGGCATGGGGACGGTTGGTTTTATTTCACCATTAACCGAGCAGCACTTTTGCCAGCGCTGCAATCGCATCCGCCTGACGGCAGACGGCCATTTACGCCCTTGCTTGATGAGCGACCTGGAAATTCCGGTTTTACCGGCTCTGCGAGCTGGAAAACCAATTGAATCTCTGTTGGAGGAAGCGCTACAAAAGAAACCAGCTGGACATCAACTGGCCAGCCACATAAGCCCAAATGGAAGGTGTATGATTCAGATTGGGGGCTAATCCTTAAAAAAGTAAATTACAAATTCCTTGTCTTATGAATATTTACGAATTTATTAAACAACCTAAAAAACTTAGTCTTTTAATATTTGTCATATTAGTTTCATTGACAATGATTGTTGGGACTTATGCCCGGATAAAATTCTATCGAGATTTTCGATCCTTATGGGTAGATGAATCTTGTGTAGCCTTAAATATCATTGAAAGAAATTACGCCCAACTCCTCCAGCCTTTAGATTACGAGCAGGGAGCTCCTATTGGATTTCTTTTGGTTGTAAAGTTTATTACTGACTTATTTAATAATTATGATGAGAACACTCTTCGGTTATTTTCTCTAATTTCTTCATTGTTGTCTCTTTATTTATTCATTTTTTTAAGTCACAAGCTGTTAGGAAAAACATATGCTCTTTTTAGCTCTTGGATGTTTTCTGTTCATCCAGGTCTTATACGATTTTCCTCGGAAGTCAAACAATATTCATCTGATGTTTTGGTTTTCTTGATTATTGCAGCCGTTGGAATCGCTTTTTTTGAAGGCAACAAATCATGGAGGAAATCATTACTATTGTGTGTGACGGGTCTAGTCGCAATTTTATTCTCTCATCCAGCAATATTTATGCTGGCATCTATTGGGGTTCTTTGGGTTTATGAGGAATTAAAACACAACAATTTTATAATGAATTTACCAAAAATAATCCTTTGCGGATTGAGCTGGGTTGGTCTAGCGCTGGCTCTTTACATCCTCAATTATTCTAATTTAACCCAAAATTCATATCTTAAGGAATTTTGGGAATTTGGATTTCCGCTTACGAAGGACGGTTTGGATTTTCTTTATTGGGTTATAGAGCAGCCTTATTGGATTTTTAATCTGCGAAGCGAAAATCTTTACTGGGGTGCAGCGGCGTTGCTATTATTAATTGGCATTTTTAGTTCAATTTATGATAAGGAAAAAAATTTTTATATTTTCCTTTTACCTATTATTTTTACTTTATTGGCAGCGTTTCTTAGCATATATCCTTTTGCTGATCGGATGATTCTTTTCCTTGTACCTTCTGCAATTCTATTTGTTGGTTACGGCTTAAAGCAATTAACCGGTATGTTTGAAGACAAAAAGAAAATTCCGTTAGTTGTGATTTCATTGTTGCTTATATCCGCAATTCCTATGATTTGGTTGGTTTTACCTCAGGAAAGGATAGTTAAGAGAGAAGAATTGAGTCAAGTAATGAAATTTGTCTTACGTGAAATGAAAGAAGACGATTATTTTTATGCTTACTATGGAGGAAGATGTAATTTTTTGTACTATTCGCTGCGATTCAACCTACCTGAAGAACGATACCAAATTGGAAGTCCTGAAGTTCAAAATATTAATAAAACCGAATCTTGGAAAGACTATTTTTTGCAAGATGTACAAAAAATGTCAAAAAAGGGGAGAGTGTGGTTTATTTTTTCGCATTATACCTACCTTGATCTTGAAAGCGCAGTTGATATATTGGAGAAAAACGGAACACTGGTTTCAGAAATAAATTTCCAACGGGGAGCCTCCGCATACTTGATGGAATTTCCAGGGGCTGTCTGGAAAGAACGATCAGGCAGCCCTTTTGGGATGGAAAAAGAGGTCAAATAGACCGGTTTTGACCAGCGAAATAAAATGGGGCTGTCCAAAAAGTAAGGGGACAGCCCCTGGAAGCATAGAACAATGATTTATGTATGATCATTGTTCTAAACAAAAAATGATGTTTATATAGAGATACGGCGTCTACCCGGTACCAAATTGACGGTCGCCGGCATCTCCCAAACCCGGAACGATGTAACCAATTTCGTTGAGATGGTCGTCCACCGCTGCAAGATGAATGGGTACATCCGGGTGATGTTGCTGCATGTTCTGGATGCCTTCCGGCGCGCCAATCAATCCGACAAATTTGATGCGTCTGACTCCCCATTGCTTGAGAATATCCACGGTAGCAACGGCTGAACCGCCGGTGGCAAGCATTGGATCGAGGATCAGGCACACAGATACCCGCGGTTCGGTGGGTAATTTGTTGTAATACTGGACAGGTTTAAGGGTTTTCTCATCTCGGTAGATGCCAATATGCCAGACTTCAGCAGAGGGCATCATTTCCCAGATCCCTTCAACCATTCCCAGACCAGCGCGCAGAATGGGTACCAATCCAATCTTTTCCAGCAACTCTGCACCGGGAGCAGTACCTAATGGGGTTTGTACTTGCACAGGCTGGATTTGCAAATCGGCGGTGGCTTCGTAGGCAAGCAGGATGGTGATTTCGCGGACCAATTCACGAAATTTTTTCGGTTCGGTTTGGGTTGAGCGAAGTTTAGCAAGTTTGTGGGCTACCAGCGGATGTTGGGAGATGAAGACCTGGGACATATCTGCTCCTTGGAGAAGATTTTTCCCATTATAAACCCATTCGACCAAACGAAAGAGGGTATAATCGTTGCCATGAACGATTCTTCAAGCCGATTGGTACAACCCGAAGCCCGACCGGATGACCGGCTGGATCAAGCCATGCGACCGCGAAATTTGAACGAAGTGATCGGTCAGGATCAGGTCAAGGAAAATTTATCTATTTTGATCAGTGCAGCCCGCAAACGGAGCGAACCATTAGATCACGTTCTTTTCTACGGGCCGCCCGGGCTGGGAAAAACGACACTTGCGCATGTGCTGGCAAACGAGATGGGTGTCAATATCAAAATCACGGCCGGACCCGCAGTTGAACGAGCGGGCGATCTGGCAGCCATTCTCACCAATTTGCATGCCGGGGACATTCTGTTTATTGATGAGATTCACCGCCTGGGAAAGACGGTTGAGGAAGTCCTTTACCCTGCAATGGAGGATTTTGCTCTGGATATCGTGATCGGCAAGGGGCCTTTAGCGCGATCCATTCGCTTAAAACTGCCGCGTTTTTCGGTGATTGGTGCAACCACACGGTTAGCGTTGGTCAGTGCGCCGCTGCGGGCCCGCTTTGGAGCAGTTTACCGGCTGGATTATTATGAACTGGAAGCAATGTGCGTGATTGTGCAGCGGGCAGCCCAAATTCTAAAAGTGCCGGCTGAAGCGGCTGGGGTAGAGGAAATTGCCCGGCGGGCGCGAGGTACCCCGCGGGTGGCTCTGCGTTTATTACGGCGAGTGCGGGATTTTGCGCAGGTTCGGGCAGATGGTGCCATCAGCCGGGAGGTGGCACAAGAAGCGTTGAATTTACTGAATGTTGACCCGCTGGGTTTGGACGATGTAGACCGGCGGGTGTTAAGCACCATCATCGAAAAATATGGCGGCGGGCCGGTGGGACTGAACACGATTGCTGCTTCAATTGGTGAAGAACCCGATACCATTATGGATGTGGTTGAACCCTATTTGCTGCAATTGGGATTTTTAGACCGCACCCCACAGGGTAGAGTGGCAACCCGTTTGGCCTACGAACATATGGGGATCCCCTATCCGGGAGAGCAGCGTCAGCCCACCCTGTTTGATGCTTCAACAGCAGAATAACCTAAAAATTGAGTTTCATCGAACCATGCGTACCAGCGACTTTGATTATCATCTACCGCCCGAACGGATTGCACAGCATCCGATTGAGCCGCGTCATAATGCCCGCCTGCTGGTACTGAACCGCCAGAGCGGCGAAATGGAGCATCGCCATTTTTATGAACTGCCGGAATATTTGAATGATAGAGATGTGCTGGTCATTAATCAAACACGGGTGATTCCTGCACGAATTTATGGAATCAAACCCACTGGCGGAAAAGTTGAAATTCTTCTCCTTAGACGCGAAAGCGAAAGGGTGTGGGAGGCGTTGATCGGCGGTAAAAAAGTAGGGGCGGGAACCGTGATCCAGCTGGTGGATGGCCCGCGAGCCGTGATTGAAGCCGTGCTGGATGGGGCACGTCGCCTGGTTCGATTTGAGATGGAGATTGAACCTTACCTTGAAAAAAAGGGGCAGGTGCCTTTGCCGCCTTATATTCATGAAAAACTCGAAAATCCGGAACGTTATCAGACGGTTTTTGCGCGGCTGCCCGGGTCTGCCGCCGCACCAACCGCCGGTTTGCACTTTACGCCGGAACTGATCGGTCGCCTTGAACAAAAGGGAGTCCGGTTTGCCAGAATTACGCTGCATGTAGGGCTGGATACCTTTGCGCCGGTCAACGAAGAAGACCCGCGCGAGCATGCCATCCACAGTGAGTGGTGTGAACTGGATGAGGAGGCCGCGAGGTTGATCAACTCTGCTCACGCAGAAGGCGGGCGGGTTGTTGCAGTGGGAACCACTTCGGTGCGGACTTTGGAAAGCGCAGCTTTGAACGCCTCGGCGGGGCAGGTGGTTGCACCTTTTAGCGGGAGAACGCGTTTGTTCATTCTGCCTGGATACTCATTCAGAGCGGTGGACGCAATGATTACTAATTTTCATTTGCCGCGCTCAACCTTGCTCATGCTGGTTTCGGCTTTTGCTGGCAGAGAACGGATTTTGAATGCATATCAGGAAGCTGTGCGACTTGAGTACCGTTTTTATTCCTTCGGTGATGCCATGTTGATTGTATAATCAAGAAAAGGAGAAATCATGACCAAAAAGAATTTGCAATGGAGTCAACCTCCCGCAACGCAGATAGACCCAAAGAAGCGCTACACAGCAACATTTGTGACTGAAAAGGGAGATATTGTTGTTCGCCTTCATGCCGATAAGGTGCCAAAAACAGTCAACAACTTTGTTTTCCTTGCCCGACAAGGCTTTTACGATGACACTATCTTCCATCGCGTGATTGCCGATTTCATGGCACAGGGTGGCGACCCTACCGGTAGCGGCAGAGGTGGACCGGGTTATCGCTTCGAAGATGAATTTCATCCCTCCCTGAAGCACGACAAACCCGGCATTCTCTCGATGGCGAATGCCGGCCCAAATACCAACGGTTCTCAATTTTTTATCACCCATGTGCCGACCCCCTGGCTGGATAATCGTCACGCCGTGTTTGGTGAGGTGATTTCAGGAATGGATGTTCTGCTTTCTATACCTGAACGTGACCCGATGAAGGTTAACAGCCCGGCGGTGAAATTGAAAACTGTTATTATCAGCGAAGAGGATTAGGACTTCATTGTCATCGCAGCAACTGTTTTGGGAGCGGCTAAATGATCAAATCATTACCTGTCGGCGCTGTCCGCGTCTGGTTGAATGGCGGCAGCAGGTAGCGCGGGAGCGCCGACGCGCCTTTGCGGATTGGGACTATTGGGGGAAGCCGGTACCGGGTTTTGGGGATATTGAAGCGCGGGTGTTAATTGTGGGTTTGGCGCCGGGCGCCCATGGCTCGAACCGCACCGGTCGCATGTTTACGGGCGATTCCTCTGGAGATTTTCTTTATCAGGCTTTACACGAAGCGGGTTTTGCCAGCCAGCCACAGGCCGTACACCGGGAGGATGGACTGGAACTGCAGGATGTTTTCATCAGCGCAATATGTCGCTGCGCTCCGCCGGATAACCGTCCACTGATGGAGGAAATTCTCAATTGCCAGCCTTACCTGGTTGAAGAAATTCGATTGCTGACGAGGCTGGAGGGCATTGTTGCTTTGGGGCGGATCGCCTTTGAACGTGTTCAGAAAATCATCCGACCGCAAAACCGGTTGTTGCCGTTTCGGCATGGGGCGTTTTACCGTCCTGCGGATGATCTGCCGTGGTTGTTGGCTTCGTATCATCCCAGCCGGCAAAATACTCAAACTGGCAGGCTTACGCGAGCAATGTTTGCGGGTATTTGGCAGCAGGTGAGGGATGAACTTGGCTAAGCAGGTTTTTGGGCAATAAACCAGACCCGCCCCGATGAGGGTAACGCCGGACTTTGTTCGGTAAGATTCCCAAGCCGAGCCAGTACCTGAAAACCGGCTTTTTCCAATGCAGATTGAATGAGGTCCATTGGGTATGCTCTCTGGGTATGAATCTCTTCCCAGCGGTTCCATTGGTTTTTCTGGTCATCGCGAACGAAGAGGATTATTCGCAAAGAGGCTTCGCTTTTCTCGTAGTCACAGGAGGGGATATGAATTTCCAGAAGATCATCTGTTTCCTGAGGAATGTATACGGGCTGTTGTTGCCAGCGCACAAAAAGCCCATAAAGGGTATTCATGTCGAAAAGGAAACCACCGGTTGGTTTGAGTGCGCGAAAAACACGCCTGAATGTATTTTCTAGATCGGCCAATTCCAGCAAGTAGTTCAAACTATCGAACCAGCAAGTAACCAGATCAAACTCATTCTCGAAGGAAAGATTGCGCATGTCATCCTGGATCAGCCTGAAAGATTTGCCAGTGTTTTTTAGGCGGGCTTCAGCGAAGCGCAGCATGTTCGAAGATTGATCCAGGCCGGTTACTTGCCAACCATTGAGAAGCATTCCTTCCAGAAAGGTGCCTTCACCGCACGCAAGGTCGAGCAACTTACCAGATCTTGGCAGGGCATATTTTTCTAACAGGGACGGCAGCAAATTAAAAACCCATTTTGAAAATTCCGGGTAAGAACCCCGACGATATACCTCGGCAAATTGTTGGTAAATTTCGCTCATTTGAATATTCCTTATTCACCGTTTGTAAAACCTTTGTACAATTATATCTTGTTCCACAACTCAGGGTGGTTTAGAATGGGTATTATGAACAGACGAAAAATTTTATTGCTTCTCCCACTCGCCATAATTCTTGTTGTTTTTGGTGGATTTTCGGTTTGGGCTTATACCCCTTTAGGTCCGATGCCAGAGGCAAGTGCTGCGTTGATCAGCGACGAACAGGTTGTGACCCAATCCCAAGGGGATTGGTGGGAATTCTTGCCAACAGCAGGTCAGGTAACTACCGGTTTTATTATTTACCCCGGCGGGCGGGTGGATTGGCGATCGTACGCCCCGCTGGCAAGAAAGATAGCCAGTGCCGGATTTCTGGTAGCGCTGGTACCCATGCCTTTCAATCTAGCGGTTTTTGCTCCACAAAAAGCAAGTGAGGTGATCGCTTCTCATCCGGAAATTCAACGATGGGCAGTTGGCGGGCATTCGTTAGGCGGCGCCATGGCGGCCAATTTTGTATATCACAATCCTGATCAAGTGCAAGGATTGGTTTTGTGGGCTTCATACCCGGCGGAAAATAATCCACTAAAAAATTTACCCATCCGGGTGATTTCGATTTACGGGAGTGAAGATGGACTGGCAACAACGGATGTGGTTGAAGCCTCGCGCAGCCTTTTACCGGACGATAAGCACTGGGTGCAAATTGCGGGTGGTAATCATGCGCAATTTGGCTGGTATGGAAATCAACCGGGAGACGGCCAGGCCTTGATCAGCCGCGAAGATCAGCAACTGGTCATTGTCGCAGAAACGGCCAAGTTTTTGGCGCAATTATCTCTCAACGGGGTGGAAAAATGAAACCTTTCCGGATTATTGGATTGTTTTTACTGGTGGTCTTACTGGTGATTACCATCGGGCCGCTGGTCATTCCTATTCCACCTTTGCCGGATCCTGTTCCGGTAACGGCGCTAATGGATGATGACAGCCGTTTTATCGAGGTCAATGGGATTGATGTGCATTACAAACAATATGGGAGTGGCGAACCAGTGATGATTTTACTGCACGGATTTGGGGCAAGCACCTTTTCCTGGCGTGAAGTGATGCAGCCCCTGGCAAAAGCCGGTACCGTAATTGCTTTTGACCGTCCGGCTTTTGGCCTAACGGAGCGCCCCATGCCCGGTGAATGGGAAGGAGAATCGCCTTATACCCTTACCTCGCAAATCCAATTGTTGATTGGGTTGATGGATCAGTTCGGCGTTGAACAGGCGGTGTTGATCGGCAATTCAGCTGGCGGCACCGTTGCTGTTGCTGCAGCGCTGGCACATCCTGAATGGGTGAGCGCGCTGGTGCTGGTGGATGCAGCGATTTATGCGGGTGGTGGCGCACCGGCGTGGATTCGCCCGTTGCTGCGTACACCCCAGTTTGACCGGCTGGGACCTTGGTTTGCACGTTCAATTGCCGGCGAACAGGGAGATGCTTTTTTACGGGCTGCCTGGCATGATCCCTCCAAAATTACGGATGATATCGTTGAGGGTTATCGCAAACCCTTGAAACTGGCGAATTGGGATCGAGCCTTATGGGAGCTAACGAAAGCCAGCGGTGAATCGCGTCTGGCAGAGCGCCTTGATCAACTCAAGATGCCGGTTCTGGTTGTAACCGGGGATGATGATCGCATTGTCCCAACTGCCGAAAGTCTGCGGCTTGCCAATGAGATACCCGGGGCAAAACTGGCTGTTTTTCCCAATTGTGGACATGTCCCGCAGGAGGAATGCCCCGAACCATTTTTGAAGGCAGTTTTGGACTTTTTGGCTGAAATCAAATAATCATCGGAGGTGGCTTAAGATGCCCAAGCAATTAATAATCAATATCCCTGCTCCAGATTTTGAAGCTGTAGATACGGATGGGAATACAATTCGGTTATCAGACTATCGTGGGAAAAAGGTGGTCGTTCTGGTTTTCAACCGTGGGTTCATGTGACCATACTGCGTGAAGCATATGGCGCAGTTGCGTCAGGATTACGATGAGTTTAGCCGAAGAAGTGCTGAGATTATTGCATTAGGACCGGATGGGCCGCGTGCTTATCAGCGTTTTTGGGAATTGGAAAACATGCCCTTTGTTGGGGTGCCTGATATCAAGTCGAAGATTGCGGATAAGTACTACCAGGAGGTCAACTTGCTCAAACTCGGCAGGATGCCGGCGGTGTTTGTGATTGATAAAAACGGAATGATTCGCTATAAACATTACGCCTCGTCCATGTCGGATATTCCGGATAATAACGAAATCCTAAAGGTCATTGAGGAAATTGGTGAGGAACAAGATGAATAAGACTGCGTTGATTTGGGGAGTCAATGGTGGAATTGGATCTGCGCTGGCAGGGCTTTTGTTGAAAGAAGGCTGGCAGGTGGTCGGAACGGGCAGGAGTGAAGTCGAGGCCAGGAAAATTACCCCATTAACCTTTGAGGTGGATGTTGCCAGTTCTTACTCTGTTCGCGAGGCTGTGGCAGCCATAGCACAGGAAGTTGACGGCGTGGATTGGTGGGTTTACGCGATTGGTGATATACTTTCTAAACCCATTGGTAATATGGACGAGGTAGAATGGCAGCGAATTTTGAATGCCAACCTGAATGGTGTATTTCATGCCATTTACCACAGTCAAGCGCTTTTGAACGAAGGCGCGCCAGTTTACATTTTAGGGGCGGTCAGTGAGCGGATGCGGTTGCCAGGACTGGCAGCGTATGCTGCTGCTAAAGCCGGTTTAGAAGCCTTTGCAGAAGTGTTGCGTAAGGAACTGAAACGTGCAGTTGTGGTTGTGCGTCCTGCCGCGGTGGACACTGCATTGTGGAAAAAAGTTCCCTTCCGGCTGCCGGCGAATGCACTTAAACCGGAGGAACTGGCGCAGAAAATGTATTCTGCTTATCAAAATAACTATAAAGACTTGTTTTTGGAATGACATGATTTGGGACTATCAGCACTTACTATCCAGACGACTGTTGTTATGGAGTTTACTCAGTGTCGTCCTCGGGTTATTGGTTTTTGGACGCGGAGATTTCTGGCGCGGATTTGCCATTCAAGCGATTGTGTGGGCAGCCGTAGATGCGGCAATTGCCCTGTTTGGTTTACGCGGTTCTTTACCCAGGCTGTTTCAGACAGTTGATCTGACGGTTGCAGAAAAAGAAACCCGAAAACTGAGAAAAATTTTATGGATCAACACCGGTTTGGATGTGTTTTACATAACCGGCGGCAGTTTGCTTTACCTGTTGCGCGGGGCAAATGATCCTTTCTTAGCCGGTACGGGAATTGGCATTATCGTTCAGGGTGGTTTTTTGTTCTTCTTTGACATCTGGCATGCAACACATGCCCCCCTGGAAAAGCCCCTGCCCGACCTTGGAATTTTCAAAGAAACGCTGCATGATACCACCGACCTGCCAGGCAAGCATGGCGCAATCTTACTGGTGCATGGTTTTCCCGGCAGTCCGGCTGAGATGCTTGCGCTTGGAGAAGCCTTGAACAAGGCTGGCTGGCATGTGCGTTTATTGCGTTTACCCGGCCATGGCACTGGTTTTTCTCACCTCTTTCAAACCCGTGTAACCGACTGGCTGGAAGAGGTGGAAAAGAACCTGAATGACCTGCGCCAAAATTTTTCTCCCGTTTTATTGATGGGTTACTCACTGGGTGGGGGGATTTCTCTGGCGGTGGCCAGTAAGGTAAAGCCGGATGGGTTGATTTTGCTTTCTCCCTTCTGGAAAGCCGAGCCATGGTGGGTTAAGTGGCTGGCACTGCCGGTCAGAACCATTCTGCCGGTGTCCATTTATCCCTTCCGTACACGCTGGCTGAAGCCTGAACAATTCCGCGCGGCTTCAACCGAATTGTTGCCAGGATTCAATTTGGACGATCCGCAGGTGCGTCGGTCTTTGATGGACATTCGCCTGCCAATGGTGTTCTTAGAGCAGTTCAGGCGGCTCAGCCAGTTGATTATTCAAGGCTTAAAACGGATTGAGGTTCCTGTTCTGGTCGTACAGGGGAAGTATGATCCGGTGGTGTTGCCCCAGGGAACCCAGGCTCTTATACGCCAGATAAATGCGCCGCTGGAGTATGTAGAAACGGAGGGGGATCACAATATCAACCAACGTTCTAATAAAGGTTACGCGGCGACCGAGCAAGCCGTTCTTGAATTTGCTGAAGGATTCAGAATGAGGCAATAAAAAAATACCGGTGGGATGGTTTTTTATTCCCACCGGTCTCTCTTTCCTCACAAGTCGGTGTTTAGCGGCGCAGAGCGCTCCAGCCAGCGTATTGAGCCGTATCACCCAACTCGGCTTCGATGCGCAGCAGTTGATTGTACTTGGCAACCCGGTCAGAGCGGGCAGGGGCACCGGTTTTAATTTGACCGGTATTGAGCGCAACAGCCAGGTCGGCAATCGTAGAGTCTTCGGTTTCGCCAGAGCGGTGAGAAACAACAGTCCGCCAGCCGGCACGATGCACCATTTCAACCGCCTGGATTGTTTCAGTGAGTGAGCCGATCTGGTTCAACTTGACCAGCAGAGCATTACAGGTCTTTTCTTCAATGCCGCGGCGGATGCGCTGTGGGTTGGTCACCAGCAAATCATCGCCAACGATCTGAACGCGGTCGCCCAGTTCACTCATCACAATCTTCCAGCCTTCCCAGTCGTCCTCCGCCAAACCGTCTTCCAGTGAAACAATCGGATATTGGTCAATCCAATTCTTCCAGAAGGCCACCATTTCCTCACTGGAGAGCATTTTCCCTTCTTTGCGTAGATTGTACTTGCGGGTTTCAGCGTCGAACAGCTCCGAAGCAGCTGGATCTAGAGCGATGGCAACCTGCTCACCGGCTTTAAAGCCGGCTTTTTGGATGGCTTCCAAAATGACTTCTACCGCCTCAACATTGGCTTTGAGTGAGGGAGCATATCCGCCCTCATCACCTACCAGGGTGGTGTAACCGCGTGCTTTGAGGACGCTTTTGAGCGCATGATAGATTTCAGCTCCCCAACGCAGACCTTCTGCAAAGGACGACGCTCCCAGCGGCATGACCATGAATTCCTGGGCATCGGTGGACTGCCAGGCGGTATGTGCGCCGCCGTTTAGGATATTCATCATGGGAACAGGCAGGACGTGAGCGTAAACCCCACCAATATAGCGGTAAAGCGGCAAGCCCAATGAGTTGGCTGCTGCTTTGGCGACCGCCAGGCTGACTCCTAAAATGGCATTGGCACCCAGTTTGGACTTGTTGGGAGTGCCGTCCAGAGCGATCATTTCCATATCAATCGCTTTTTGTTCCAGCGCATCCCAGCCGATCAGGGCATCGGCAATTTCGTTGTTGACATTTTCCACTGCTTTGAGTACGCCCTTGCCGTTGTAGCGGGTTTTATCACCATCGCGCAATTCAAGCGCTTCGTGAGTACCGGTTGAAGCACCGGAGGGAACGGCGGCACGTCCCCAGCTGCCATCTGCCAGTACAACTTCTACTTCAATGGTCGGGTTGCCGCGTGAATCGAGAATTTCCTGAGCAAGAATTGATTCAATTGTTGTATCCATGTTATTTACCTCTTTTGAAAGATTTGATTGAACAGTTGTAAGACTGTTGAACTGGTGCTCCAAACATGCTAAGTATAATCCAATTTTTGGTTTTTTTCTTTTGAGTTTGTGAAAGGCTGAACTTTTACTCCGACGTGTTCACAAGCAGCCTGAACGAATGCTTTGAAAAGGGGATGAGGCCGGTTGGGGCGGGAAAGAAACTCGGGGTGGAATTGGGTACCAACCATAAAGGGGTGATCGCTCAATTCGCAAATTTCAACCAGCAAGCCATTTGGAGAAATACCAGAAAAAACCATGCCATTCTCCTCAAAGATCTGGCGGTAAGCATTGTTAAATTCAAAACGGTGGCGATGGCGTTCTTCCACCAATTCTTGTTGATAAGCGTGCCGGGCAATGGTATCCGGCTGCAGCTGGCAGGGATATAAACCCAAACGCATGGTGCCGCCCATGTCCGTTATGTGCTGCTGGTCGGGCATCAAATCAATTACGGGGTGGGGGGTGGTTCGGTCAAACTCGGTCGAATTGGCGCGTTCGTCTTTCAAAATGTGCCGGGCAAATTCAACGCACATCAATTGCATTCCCAGACACAACCCTAAAAAAGGGATCTTTTCGGTGCGGGCGATGCGGGCTGCGGCAATTTTCCCCTCTATTCCACGGCTGCCAAATCCCCCGGGAATCAAAATACCCGCTGCGCTGCGTATCTCATCAAGGTGTTTCCCTTTTTCAAGGTCGGCGGAGTGGATCCAGATAATTTCCACTTCTACGCCCAGGTGAAGCGCAGCATGGTTCAAAGCCTCACGAACGCTCATATAGGCATCGTGAAGTTCCACATATTTGCCGATCAGGGCAATTTTGATTTTGGGTTTGGGTTTATGAACCTGCTCTACCAGTCGTTTCCAATCCTTCCAATCTGGGGTGCGGCGGCTTTGTAAGCCCAACTTTTCAAGCAGGAATTCGGCTACCCCGGCTTCTTCCAGCATCAAAGGTACTTCATAAAGGTTGGAGGCTGTTACCATTGAAATAACGGCGCGTTTTTCAACATCGCAAAACTGGGCGATTTTTTCGATAATTTCGCGATTGAGGGGATAATCGGAACGGGCAACGATCATATCCGGTGTGATGCCGATTGCCCGTAATTGAGCGACAGAATGCTGAGTAGGTTTGGTTTTAATTTCACCCGTTGCGCCAATATATGGCAGCCAGGTGACATGAATATAAAGGGTGTTCTCTCGACCCACATCCCGCCGCAATTGACGCAATGCTTCTAAAAAGGGTTGCGATTCGATATCTCCAACCGTACCACCCACTTCTACAAGGACAATTTCTGCGCCGGTTGTTTTGGAAACCATCGCAATTCGCCGTTTGATTTCATTGGTGATGTGCGGAATAACCTGAATTGTGCCACCGAGATAATCACCGCGCCGCTCTTTGCTGATAACTTCGGCATATATTTGACCGGTGGTCATATTGCAAACGCGGTTCAAGCGGATGTCAATGAAGCGTTCATAATGACCGAGGTCAAGATCGGTTTCTGCCCCGTCATCCAGGACATAAACTTCCCCATGTTGATAGGGGCTCATTGTTCCCGGGTCTACATTGATATAAGGATCCAGTTTTTGAACGGCAACGGCAAAGCCTCGCTCTTTCAACAATCGTCCGGTAGCAGCAGCAGTTACCCCTTTGCCGACCGAACTGACAACCCCACCGGTGTAAAAAATGTATTTGGTTGGCATTTTGCCTCCACTACATCCATCAATAACATGAGGGAGGGCGTAAAATTGGCTCCTCCCTCAGGAGATGATTTTCAGAAGCAATGTTGAAAATCTCTTTTGGATAACACCATGCAATCAAAGAAAGATTTACGGATTGGTAAGGTAGATTGTCCGTTGTGGGTTCTACCTTTCCAAAGTTTATCATAGTTTTTTGATTTTGAAGAAAAAAACAACTCTGCCTGACCAAAGCAGAGTTGTGAAGTTCACCTCAGCAGAATGACCCGGGGAGACCATTAAGCCTGGCGTTAAGGGACTTTAACCAGCTACCAAAATTATTGAGTTGTGCTCTTGTGCTCTAAGGTGCGCGCCAAAATTTCTTCCTGTTCATTGGAAAGGCTTTTAGCCTTTTCTTTTTTGGCTTTTTCAACCTTTTTTCGATCTTTGGCACGTTCCATGGCTTCGCGAAGGGCAATTTCCATGGCGGTTGGCTCACTTTCGGCGGTAGAAGCCTCACCGGCCTGATGGAATTCGGCGCTTAAATCGCCGTAATCGCTGTGGCGTTCCTGACGGGAAGGGTTCTTCTTGCTGCGACGTGGTCTTTCTTTGCCTGTTTCTTTTTTGGGTTCTCTGACCGGTTCGGTTACTTCTTCCTGAACTGGTTCGGGCAGGAGGGCTTTAACGCTGAGTTTGATTTGTTTTTTCTTTTTATTGACATCAATTACTTTGGCTTCCAGCTCGTCGCCTTCTTTAACTACGTCCGCGGGCGTTCGCACATAGCCGTGAGCCAGTTCGCTGATATGAATCAAGCCGGGGCGTTCTGCGCCAATATCCAGAAATACACCAAAGTTCTCAATGCGCACCACTTTGCCCTTTACCACCATGTCGGGTTTAATTTCGCGCCATTCCAGCTCAAGCGGTTTGATCATGGTTAATTCGATGCGGTTGTCTTTGATGCGGCGTACCCACACATCAATGATTTGTCCAACTTGTAAAACGTCTTTGACGCTTTTAATGGGTTGGTCAGTGAAGGTGGATATTTGCGAAATATGAAGGACGGCTTTTTGACCTTCCGCAATTTCAACAACAGCACCAGCCAGAGTGGTTTTGATGACCTTTCCGGCAAATTTCATTTTTGGCTTAATTTCAATATTCGTGTTGCTTTCCGCAGCAGCGGTATTTTCCATAATACTTTTCTCCCAAAGGTCTTAATTACTAGTATGATAATAAAAAGGACACGGCAGGTCACTTGTCATTAGGTCCTCGAGACCGTCTCGCAGTAAGACCGCCGTGTCCATCCCAAAAAGCCCGAACAGTTGAGTGGCCGTGAGAGGCCGTATC
>Ga0308418_1000277_pt1 | contig 31679 bp, 26 predicted proteins | sample HotsprSampleR4cd_FD_203517 | JGI IMG/M metagenome (GOLD analysis project Ga0308418, IMG submission 203517) | Hot spring phototrophic mat microbial communities from Mushroom Spring, Yellowstone National Park, Wyoming, United States - 20090729_R4cd ... | reverse complement strand
ACTCATTCACGGTGACGCGCTGGAATGGCTGCCGCGCATGGAGACGGCAAGCGTCGATGTGATTTTTGCCGACCCGCCCTACAACCTGTCGGGCGATGGGTTCCTGACCTGCCGCTCAGGACGCCCCCAAAAGTGCGATAAAGGCGTATGGGATCAGGTTGAGGATCTCCACACCTTCAATCGCCAGTGGATAGCCGAATGCGTGCGCGTTCTCAAAGATGAAGGCACGCTCTGGATTTCGGGCACACTACACAATCATCCCTCGATCGGGATGGCGCTCAAGGAACTGGGACTGTGGATTATCAACGACATCATCTGGTATAAGCCGAACGCTACGCCGTTGCTCCGCACCAATCGGCTTGCGCCTGCGACCGAACTTATCTGGGTCGCCAGCAAGTCGAAGCGGTATTACTTCGACTACGATATGGCAAAGCGTCTGAATGGGGGCAAGCAGATGCGCAATCTGTGGGTCATCCCCGCTGAGAAGCACCGCACGGAGCATCCCGCCGAGAAGCCCGAAACGCTCCTCACGCGCATTCTGCTGCTTGCCACTCGAGAAGGCGACACGGTGTTGGATCCGTTCATGGGGTCGGGCACGACAGGCGTCGTCGCAAAGCGTCTAAAACGCAACTTTGTCGGCATCGAGATTGACGCTCACTACTACGCAATTGCTAAGGCGCGAATTGAGGGTGAATGCGGCGATTATCCCGCCGTCAATCTGTTCGCAGGGGAACTACCGTTCGGGGAGTAGACGCCCAACTTCCGTTTACGCCCCCAGCGCGAACTCGCGAATGGTCAGCAGCACTTCGGGGCTGATGTCGGTCGGCACGGAACAGCCTGGCGCAAGGATAAACCCACGCCTGCCGACGCTATCGCGCGCGTCCTGCGCCTGCTGGAACACCCGCTCGCGACACATCTTTGGCAGCTCGAGTTCGTTCAGCCCGCCCATCACACAGCGGTCGAACAGCCGCTTGCCCTCCGCAAGGCTCAGTGTCGTGCTTCGGTCGCTCCAGCACACAATCGCGGCGGGCGCGTCTGCCAGCAGGTCGGCGTACAACTCGCCGTAGCCGTGCAGGTGCAGCACATTGAACCGCCCATCGGCGACCGACTCCAGAAGGGCGCGATCCAGCGGTGCAAAGTACTCTGCATAAACCGCACGCGGCGCAGCGTCCGCGCCAATCCCGTTCACAGCGTAGTAGATCCCGTCGCAGACGGTCAGCGCGTAGCGGGCATACAACTGCAGGTTCGCCTGAATCGTGCGCAGCCCCTCCTGCACCGCATCAGGCGCAAGCGCGAGATGCTCCAGCAGTTTGCCCTCGCAGAGTTTGTTCGCGTAATAGAAGGCGTTGAAGACGGTCTCGATAATCGGCACATCGTCGGGCACCATCGCGCGCAGGCGGCGCAGCATTTCGATCTGTGCGCCGAAGTGCCCGCGATCAGGCTCCAGCGGGGTGAGTTTCGCCCAGTCGTCGGCAGTGCGCACGAACGGCAGCCCTTCGGGCGTCTCGTAGGGGATGTCGTGCATCACCTTCAGCAGGTCGGGCTGGTAGCGTCGCCAGAACTCGTAGGTCGCGCGGCTCATGCCGTCGATATACTGTTGCAGAACGGCGTCGCTGGCGGGGGCGCGGTACTCGGCGTGCAACGCTTGCGGGAACCACGCCTCCGTGCGGAAGTGGTACCAGAAACAGTACGGCAATCGGTCTACCTCGCCGCCGACGATTGCCTGCTCGATGCGCTCGCGCGGGGTCATCATCGTAGGTATTGTACCATAGGCGCAAGGTTTTTTTCACGGCGATTGTTCGCGCGTCTGTCGCAGGTAGGCTTCGGCGAGGCGCAGGGCGTGTTCGGCGTCGTCGGGGTGCAGTGCGCCTTCAATCACCTGCTCTTCCAGGTAGCGCTTCAGTTGCCCCACAAGCGGACTGGGTTTCAGTCCGAAGTGCTGCATCAACTGTTCGCCTGTGAGGGGGCTGCGCCAGCGCGTGGGGGGCTGTGCCGCCTGCACCTTCGCAATCCGCTCGCGCAGCGCGGCGATGTCGGCGTGTACCACATCGTGTCGCTGCGCCTTGATGTCCGCCTCCACTAAGCGCAGCAGCGGCTCCAGCAGGTCGCCCGCATCGCGAATCAGCCGTCGCACCGCCGCGTCGCTCCACTGCGGGGTGTAAAAGCCCGGGCGCATGTGCATCCGCACCAGCGTCGTGATGCGTTCGATGGTCTCGTTCGAGTAGCGCAGGCTGCGTAGCCACTCGCGGGCGATTTGTGCGCCGACGCGGTCATGCTCGTAGAAGTGGATTGCGCCGTCCTCGTCAACCGTCTTGGTCGCAGGCTTGCCGACATCGTGCAGCAGCGCCGCCAAGCGCAACTCCCACGCGGGCATCGTTAGCCCCGAAGGGTCAACATACTCCACCGTCTTCAGGCTGTGTCCCCACACATCGTAGAGATGGTAGTCGTTCTGCGTGCAGCCGACCATCGGGAGCAGTGGCTCGGCGAACTGCGCCAGTAGCCCCATCTCCAGCAGCATCTGCAGTCCTGCCGCCGCTTGGGGCGAGTCCATCAAGCGGGTGAACTCGGTCTGAATGCGCTCGATGCTCACGATTTTGAGGCGGTCGGCTTGCTCGCGAATGGCGTGTTCGGCGGCGGGATCCAGCGTGAAGCCGAGTTGCACGGCAAATCGCACGGCGCGCAGCATGCGCAGCGGGTCTTCGTAGAAGGTTTCGCGCGGGTCGCGTGGCGTGCGCAAGCGTTTCGCCTGCAGGTCGGTTAGCCCTGTACCCAGTGGGTCGACGATTTCGCCTGTGTGCAGGTTCTCCAGCAGCGTGTTGACCGTGAAGTCGCGGCGCAGGGCGTCCTCGTACAGGGTGGCGGGTTGCACCTGGGCAGGCTTGCGGCTTGTGTCGTGATACGACTCGGCGCGCGCGGTCACCAACTCCACCATCAGCCCGCCGACATGCACCATCGCTGTGCCAAAGCGCGGGTAGGTCACGGGCGGGTGGTCGGCGACGCCCCGCTCGTAGAGGAACTGCGCGAGTTCAAGCGCGTCGCCCTCCAGCACGAGATCCACATCGCTGGGCAGCGGACGCCCCAGCAACTTATCGCGCACATAGCCCCCCACGAGGTAGACCGTGCCCTCGTAGGGTGTGTCTGAGAGTCCATTCCGTAAACGCTCCAAAGCGCGATCGAGCATTTCACTGGCGTTAACCGCGCAATTCTACCTCAAGTAGGGCAATCCAGTCGCGTACCCACTGGTCGGCGGGTTCGTCAATCGGGGCTTTCTCACGCCGCCTTTGACAGAGGCACTCTATGTATGCTCTCATCCAAGAGCGAGCGATTGAGTCGCGCTCTTGTTCAAGCTCATACCGCTGTAGCAAAAGCTCAATCCAATCGGGCAAGGATAAAATTTGGACATCTGCCTCCGTCGCTTCGGAGATTTCGCGCATCAGCGACTGAACCTCTTCGCGCAAGTCGGGTTGGGTATCCACCACGAAGCCGACCAGTTCCACCTGCTTATCCTCGAGTTTCTCGCCGAGTTCGTGGAGTTCGTCGTAAAGGTAGGTCTTTCCATACTTACAATCCCAAGCCTCAACGATATTACCTGCGTCGTCGAGTATCTCGATGTCCGCAACATTCCTGTGCTTTTTGTTGGCTGTACGCATCTGGCAGAGGGGCGAAAGGTATCCAGAAAGTTTGCCTGTACCTTCCAGCACCTGCAGAAAGCTATGCATGCCTACTTCCAGCAAGCGTGCGGGATAGGCAGAGCTCTGAATGTGCTTTAGAAGAGTTGCCTGCACGGTCTCATAAGCTGGGTAGACTTCCAGAAATTGCTCTGTTATCCGAATCGCTTGCTCTGCAAGCTGCTTAAATGCCGCCGCGCGGTTTTTTAGCCTCGCAAGCAGGTACTTCAAGGCGCTTAGGCTGTCAGTTCTACCCGCCTCAACGAGGTCAATCAGCGTGAGCCAAGCTTCCTTCGCGCCCCGTATGGACGCTTTATAGAAGGGGGTATAAGGGTAGTTCTCCGCGAGGCTGCGGGTCATGAACAGACCGTCTTTGTTGATTCTCAACAAGTCGTATTTACGCAAAAATGGCGTAATGAATTGCGTGTCGAGCCGTCGCATCGAAACCCCTTCTCGCCAAGAAAAACTCTTCGCGCCCGCTTTGTGGAGACGAATATCTTGCTCAGGGGATAAACACTTGATGCACAGTTGTAAGACAGTCAGCCCTACAACAGCACGCCCAACCTCGCTCGTGACCGCGTCCGTGATTCTGTTCAGGAGATGCACACTCTCGTCGTCTAACTCGAACTGTTCGGACGCCGACAGGAGATTCCCATAAAGCTGTTCAAGCCATCCTGATTGGAGCTGTTTGACGATTTGCTCATAGCGCGCCCTGGCTTGTTCCGATTGTTTGCCTTCCTCGAAGACAAACTCGCTGCCGTCAGCAAGAACCAGAACGCTCCGATTGGAGTAAACGCGCAGATGCGGTTCTGTCTGCGGTTTCCGCCGTTTCATCGCCGATACCTAAACGAAGAACTCAAGAAGGTTGGGCTGCACGACGGTTTCTTCCACGCGACGGCGCGCCAGTTCGCAGTAGTCGGGGTTAATCTCGAAGCCGATAAACCGCCGCCCCATCCGTTTGGCGACGACTGCCGTTGTGCCCGAACCGATAAACGGATCCAGAACGAGGTCGCCGACTTCGGTGGTGAGGTTCAGGAGCTCCTGCACCAGATATTCTGGGTACACAGCGGGATGGTTAGGTGACTTGACGGCAATCACGGGACACTCGATGACATCGCGCTTGATGGCGCGATCGTACATACGTATAATCGTGAAACCCTTGTTTTTCAGGTGGCTCTTGCGTCCGCCCTCGTAGCCGCCGTATGCCTCCGAGTGAATGCCCCGTATCTTCATTCGGAAGGACGCGATTTCGCCGCGCTGTACCTCTGCAATCGCTTGCTGGAGCGCAAGACGCGCCTCCTGCTTCTGTTCAGGCGACAGGTCGGACTGCTCAATTAGCTCCATGTATTGCTTGCCGATGTTATTGCCCGCTTTGACGCGCTGGCGCACCAAGTCGCGATGCGCCGTAAAACGCTCGTAAAAGTAGCGATACTCGTCCGATTTCACAAAGTGAAAGATTGGCTCCGTGCTGCTGACCAAGCGTCGGCGATACTGACGCGGTTCGGGATTCGGTTTGACCCAAGTGATGATGTTTATAAGCTTGACGCCTGTATGCTGAACAGCTGCGTTCGCGAAAAGATAGGGAGCCAGCTGCAGCGAGCCATTCTCGTACTTGTCGCCGATGTTGAAAAAGATACTCCCACTCGGCTTTAGACACCGCACGCACTGCTCGAAAACTTGCAGCAGGTTTTGGATATAGGCTTCGAGACTGGGCTCGTTTCCAAGGTCGCCTACGCCGTAGTCGCGTTGCTGGTAGTATGGGGGGCTGGTTATCACGGCATCGAGACACTCATCGGGCAACTGCCGCATGAGTTCACGGCAGTCGCCTTCCACGATTGAATCAACAAATGGTATCGACGCTTGCTGCGTAGCGGATTGCGCTCCCATCGGCATAACTATACCTTACGCCTGCTTGGCGCTGATGTGAAGTTGGGAGCAACCCCGATCCGCCTCACAGCCGCTTCAGGTAGGGTTCCAGTTGCTCTTGGGCGAGCAGGCGGAAGCGGTTCTCGCGCAGCGTCTGGCGTTCCAAGATGCCGACCTCCACCTGCGCTTCGCCGAGCATTTCGCGCAGGCGGTTGCGCGCGGCGTCTTCGGAGACCGAGTCGGCGTCTTCCTGTTGCGCGGCTTCGTAGGCGACGCCCCAGGCAATCAGCGCAATCGGTAGCGCGCTCTCCAGCGTCGGTAGGCGCGTCAACTGCGCCTCCAAGTAGCGCGTCGCCTGCTCCTCGGCGGTCTGCGTACCCCCAATCGCGGCGAACCGCTCGTAGGGCAAAAACTCGCCGTCGTAGTTGAGCGTGTAGAACTGGTCGCGCTCAGGGGCGTCGTGCAGCTCGGCGAACAGCGCGCGCGCCACAAACGGCGTCGTGAGCGGGTCGCCGAACGCCTTTTTGAGCGCGGGCGAGAGCGCGAAGCCCACCACCCGCTGAATCGTCACATCGTCGGGACTGCGCACGAAGCCCTCTTGGTGCGCGAAGTCAATCGCCGCCAAGCGCAGGTTCTCCACATCCGCTTGGTTGCCAATCGCCGAGAACATCAGGCGGTCGTAGACCTCGTACACCTTGCGCCCGCGCCGCTTGAGCGCAAGCAGCAACACGCCGTTGTCGTAGCTAATCCCGATCACGGGACTGCCCGCGCGCAGGCGGTTGCGGATATACTGCGCCCGCTGCTGCAGGTTCTCCTGAAAATCATACGGGGTAAGCATCAGCCGTTGCCTCCGTTCCGAATCGACTGCACGATGTCGCGGATGGTCGCTTCGGGCACTTCGAACACGCCCTCGCGGTTCACATAGCGCGCGGTGGGCAGCACCTTGTCGATGCCGCCTGTCGCCGCGTCCAAGTCGGCGGCGATGTCCAGCAGCAGAATCGCCTCGCGCAGCACTTCCTCCAGCGGTCGCTGACTGAACGCCCCGCGCGTCTTGGTGATGTAGTCGAACACGCCGCGGATGCGCTCGGAGCCGGAGCCTGCCGCGCCGTATTCGGGCGTTTCGAAGCGCGCGCCGCTCACATCATAAAAGAAGATGCGCCCGCTGTCGCGGTCGGGGTCGTACACGCTCAGGATGGGGATGAACAGCCCGATTCCGCCCAGCGCGTTGGGCAGGTTCGCCGACAGCGCGCGCGAGACCTCTTGGAGCTTGCCGTCCAAGCTCATGGGCTGGAGTTGGCTGCGGGCGTAGTATTTGAAGGCGTGGCGCAGGTAGCGCACGACCTCCATCGCGCGTCCGTATGCGCCTGCGATGGCGACCAGCGTGTAGTCGTCCAGCGGGATGATTTTGTCCGCGCGGTCGTACATCACGGCGTTGGCGGCGGTGGCGCGTCGGTCGCCGACATTCAGCACGCCGCCCTGAAACTTCAGCGCAATCACCGTCGTGCCGTGCACCTCCAGCGCGGCGTTGGGCGCGGGGGTCGGCGCGTCGATGGGGCTAAACAGCGGCAACCGCGCGCCCGTCTGCGCTTGGTAGCCCTGTAGCAGTTCATAAAAGTCGCCCGAATAGGTTCGTGTTGTCATAGCGCCTCGTTGTATCAGTCTGGCGGACGCCCGCGCAGGCGGCAGGCGTCGCGCCCGTCAATTGGGTTCGCTCAAGCGTTGGCTCACTGCCCGCTGCGCTGTCGGTAGCGGCGCGCCTGCTCAGGGTCGATGCGGCGCATGCGCTTGAGCAGCTCGTTCGTATCGGGTCGCTTCACATCTGGCTTGCTGGGTCCGTCGCCGTCGCCGCCCGGTCGCGTCAGCGGCTCGGTCGGCACGGGGCGCCGAATGCGCTCCTCCGCTCGTGTGATCATTGCGGTTCCTCCTGTTTGGGTGCGCTCGCCCTGTGGGGCGCACGCAATAGGTCTACGAATTGCGTAATCGTCTCTGCCGTCGTCAGACGACGGTTCAAATCGCTTGTGTCGCCAACCAGCTGGCTCAAGTCCAGCCGCACGGTCTGATCGTCGTTGCGCAGCACGATGCGCTCCCAGTTGATGCTTTCCACCTGCGATGCGTAGCGTTGCACGCACAGCGCGCGGATTGCGGCGCGGGTGTCGCGCGGTGGGTTGTGCATCGCGAACGCCACCGCTTCGGGGCTGACCAGCGTCTGCATCCGTCCCTGCTCCACCAGCGCGTAATACAGCCCTTCGGCAGGGTCTACATCATGATACGCTAAATCGAGCGCAATCATCGCAGGGTCGTCCAGCGAAACGCCTTCCGCTTCGGCGAACAGGCTCAGCATCTGGCGTTTGGCGACCCAATCCAGTCGGTCGCCCAGCGCGTCGGGGTCGGTCTCCAGCAGGTGCAGTACGGTTTCCCACTCGCGCAGCACCCAGTCGGTCTCGGCGTCGCGCCCTGCGAACTGTTGCGCGGCGGCGTTTAGATAAAGGCGCTGCACCTCGATGGCGGTCATGACTCCGCGGTCGGTCTCCACCAGCCATTTGCCGTCGGGGTCGCGCGAGATGCGCTGCGCAGTCGCGACGGGATCTACGACAATCAAGTTCGCTGCCCAGCCCGATTCCAGCAACTCCAGCACCAGTGCGGTCACGCCGACCTTGAGCGCAGTCGCGTACTCGCTCATATTCGCATCCCCGCAAATGACATGGAGGCGACGGTAATCGTGCATGCGGGCGTGCGGTTCGTCGCGTGTGTTGAATATCGGGCGGCGGTACAGCGTCTCCACATTCATCGTGTCCATGTAGAAGTCGGCGCGCTGGCTAATCTGGTACGGCACGCGCGGGTTCGGGTTATTTTCCACGCCGACCTTGCCCGCGCCCGCGTAGATTAGGCGCGTGCTCAGAAACGGCGTCATCGTGGACGCCAGCGTCTCGAACGGGATGTCGCGCCGTAGCAGGTAGCTCTCGTGCGTGCCGTAGCTGCTGCCGTGGTAGTCGGTGTTGTTTTTGTAGAGCTTGACCGTCGCGTTGATGCGTTGCTGGTACGCCTGCGCACATGCCAGCAGGATACGCTCGCCCGCCTTGTCGTAGGCGATTAGGTTCATTAGGCGTCGGCATTCGGGGGTGGCGTATTCGGGGTGCGCGTGGTCGTTATACAGCCGCGCGCCATTGGCAAGCACATGGTCGCTGCGCACCTCGCGCTCGGAGAGGCTGATGGGGTGTTCGCGCTCGATTTGCGCATCGTGCGGGTCAACCGCTAAATGCTCCACGCGGAAACCGCGCATGTCGCGTCGGGGGTCTTCCAGGCGGTAGTCCCAGCAGCCTTTGACGGCGGGGAACGGGCAGCTGCGCAGCACGCCGACGGCTTCCATCACCTGGTCTGCGACGCCACGCCCCTCCACATACAGCCCGTATTCCGTCTCGATGCCCAGCAGGCGGTTCACAAGGGGAATTATACACTATTTCGCGTCCAACTGCGCGGCGCGGGGTATAACTTCCCCAAGTGGAGCTGCTCGAAAGTTGGATGCCTGCGCACCCTGTGGCGCAGGGGCTGGTCGCAGGCGTGTTTATTGTGGCGTTGAACATGGCGGGCGCGTTGCTGGTGCTGTTGGTGCGCCAGCCGTCGGAGCGCATCTTGGACACGCTGCTGGGCTTTGCGGCAGGCGTGATGCTGGCGGCGAGCTTTACCAGCCTGATTTTGCCTGCGATTGAGCGGGGCGGTGTGTTCCCCGCGCTGTTTGGTGTCGCGCTGGGTGCGCTGGCGATGGACGCCGCCGACCACCTGATTCCCCACCAGCACCCTGTGATTGGGCGCGAAGGGGTAGATGGGCGTCGCCTGCGCGCCGTGCTGCTGTTCGTGATTGCGATTACGCTCCACAACGCGCCCGAAGGGTTGGCGGTCGGCGTGGCGTTTGGGGGTGGGCACTTCCGCGAGGGCGCGCTGCTGATGCTGGCTATCGGCGCCCAGAACATCCCCGAAGGGATGGCGGTCGCCTTCGCGGCGCTGGCGGCGGGCTTCGGCAAGCGCTTCTACGCCGCGTTCGTCGGTGTCCGTTCAGGGCTGGTGGAGTTGCCGATGGCGGTACTGGGCGCGGCGCTGGTCTACTATCTCGCGCCGCTCGTGCCCTACGCGATGGGCTTCGCCGCAGGCGCGATGCTCTACATCATCAGCGACGAAATCGTGCCCGAAACGCACCGCAAGGGGCACGAACGCTGGGCGACCTTCGGGCTAATGGCAGGGCTAATCGTGATGCTCTATTTGGATGTGGCGCTGGGCTGACGCGCAAATTTGCCCGATTCGCCCCCGAATCGCCGTCGCAGTGGCAGGAATCGGAGAGCGGGCGGTATACTTAAGCGCGGCGTCAAAAAAGGGGACGACAGGCAAAGGAGAGCAAAACCTGCCGCCCCCAAGAGAGGTGTGTAGTTGCTTGCTACCTATATAGACGGAGAATCGCGCCGAAAAGTTCCCGCCGTCGGGTACAATTCGGCGCGATATGCGTTTGCAAGGCTCGTTTAGGCGCGCCGCCCAACTCCTGCACGAGGCGGAATCGTTTCTGATTGTCCCGCACCTGCATCCCGATGGGGACGCGCTGGGCAGCGCGCTGGGGCTGTACCATGCCCTGAAGCAGATGGGCAAGACCCATGGTGTGGTCGTCAGCCACGACCCCGTGCCTGAAATCTACCGATACCTGCCCGACTGGGAGCAGATTCGCGTAGAGCATCCCCACCATGCCACCTACGATGTCGCCGTGGTGGTCGATCAGAGCCAACTCAATCGCGCGGGCAAGCACGAGCCGCTGGTACGCGCGGCGCGAAAAATCCTCCAGATTGACCACCATGTGCTGATGGAGCCGTTCGCGGATGTGGCGCTGGTGGACACCCGCGCGGCGGCGACGGCGGAGCTGGTCTATCGGCTGCTGCGCCACATGCGCCTGCCGATGACGCCCGAAGTGGCGACCTGCCTGCTCACGGGCATCGTCACGGACACCTTCTCGTTCAAGTTCCCCAACACGACGCCGCGCACGCTGCGCATCGCCGCCGCGCTGCAGCAAGCAGGCGCAGACCTCAGCTCCATCAACGAGCAGGTGTTCGAGACGCGCTCGTTCTCGGCGGTGAAGCTGCTGGGGCTTGCGCTTGCCACCCTGCAGCGCACGGAGGACGGCAAAATCGCGTGGGTGAGCATCCCGCGCAGCGCGTTCGAAGCGGCGGGCGCACACGAAGAGGAGACGGAGGGCATCGTGAACTTCGTGCGCTCCGTGCGAGGGGTGGAGGTGGCGATGATGCTGCGCGAGTCGCCCAACCACAAGGTGCGGGCGAGCCTGCGCAGTCGCGGCGCGGTGAATGTCGCGCTGCTGGCGCAGCAGTTCGGCGGCGGCGGGCACGAAAACGCCGCAGGCTGCACCTTAGAGACCAGCCTCGCGGAAGCGGAGCGCATCTTGGTTGCGGAGGCACAGCGATGGATGGCGTGCTCATCGTCAATAAGCCGAGCGGGATAACTTCGCACGATGTGATTGACCACCTGCGCCGCGCGTCGGGGCTGAAAGATGTCGGGCACGCGGGCACGCTCGACCCGTTGGCGGAAGGTGTCCTGCTATGCCTGCTCGGACGCGCCACGCGCCTCACCCCCTACCTGCAGGAGCTGCCGAAAGCCTATCGCGGGGTCATCCAGTTCGGCGTCCGCACCGACACCCAAGACGCCGACGGCGAGGTGTTCTACCAAAAGCCCGCGCCGCACCTGACGCTGGAGCAGGTACGCGCCGCCGCCGAGCCGTTCAAAGGGCGCATCATGCAGACCCCGCCGATGTTCTCTGCCTTGCGCGTGCAGGGCAAAAAGCTGCACGAGCTGGCGCGTGAAGGCAAGGAAGTGCCCCGCGAGCCGCGACCCGTGCATATCTACAAACTGGAGATCCTTAGCCTTGAGCCAGGCGACTACCCGACGGCGGCGTTCGAAGTGGAATGCTCGAAGGGCACCTATGTGCGCACGCTAGCGTCCGACATCGGCGACGCGCTGGGGGTGGGGGCGCACCTCAAGCAACTCACGCGCACGGCAATCGGCGACTTTCGGCTGGAGGACGCCAGCACGCTGGAGCAGCTGACCGACCGCGCGAGCATTCAGGCGCGGCTGATTCCGATTGCCGACGCGCTAACGCACCTACCGCAGTGGACGCCGACGCCCGCCGTGCTGGAACGCCTCAAACACGGCAACTTCGTGCAGGCGGAGCATCCGCTGTGGACGCCTGGGGGCTATGTGGTGGTGCGCGACGCCGACGGCAAGGTCGCCTTGATTGCGCGTTGGCTGCCGCCGCTGCTGCGACCGACGCGGGTGATCCAAGGATGAGCTTGGTGGTCGGCGTTGAGGGCGTGTGTGGGGCGTTCCCCGACGGGTGCGCGGTGACGCTGGGCGTGTTCGACGGCGTGCATCGCGGGCACGCCGCGCTGGTAGAGGCGACGGTGCGTTGGGCGCGGACGCAGGGCGTCCCCGCCGTCGCGCTGACCTTCGAGCCGCACCCTGCCGCCGTACTCGCGCCTGACCAGCGCCCGCCGATGTTGTGCCCACTGGCGCATCGCGTGCAGAAGTTGCTGCACTTGGGCGTCGATGTAGTCATCGTGCAGCCGTTCACGCAGGCGTTCTCCCAGCTCAGTGCGACGGCGTTCATCGAGCAGGTGCTGGTTCGTGGCTTGCGCGCCCGCGCCGTGGTCGTCGGCGACGACTTTCGGTTCGGGCATCGGCGGGGCGGCAGCGTGCAAACCCTACGCGAGTCGGGCGCGTTCGAGGTGATTGCCCTGCCGCGCGTGCGGGATACGGACGGCGCGCCGATTTCGTCGACGCGCGTCCGCGAACTCATCACGGCGGGGCAGCTGGAGCAGGCGCACGCGCTGCTGGGCGAGCCGTACACTTGGGCAGGCGTCGTCGTGCGCGGGGACGGGCGCGGGCGCGGGCTGGGCTACCCGACGGCGAACCTCGCGCCGATTGAGCCGCTGCTGACCCCGCTCGAAGGCGTCTACGCATGCTGGGCGCACCTTGGCGCGGAGGCGTACCCCGCCGCCGTGAGCGTCGGCGCGCCGCCCATGTTCGCCCACGCGCGCGGACGAATCGAAGCGTACCTGATTGGGCTGCCCGACCACGACCTGTATGGGCAGATGCTGACCCTGCGTTTCCTCCAACGCCTGCGCCCGCAACAGAAGTTCGAAAGCATCGACGCGCTGCTGCAACAGATGCAACGAGATGTGGATGTAGCCCTACAGATTGCGTCCAGTCAGCAGAACCCCCTCCTTCAGGTTCCCCCTGCTTCGCAAGGGGAACCGAGCTATGGTTCCCTCCAGTTGTGCAGGGAACCTGCTTCGCAGGGGGAATCAGGGCACGGTTCCCCCCACTTGTGGGGGGAACCTGAAGGAGGGGGGCGAAGATGACCATTCGCGCCGAGAACCTGAAACGCGCCTATCGCAAGCGGCTGGTGGTGCGCGATGTGTCGCTGGAGGTCGCGCAGGGCGAGGTGGTCGGGCTGCTGGGACCCAACGGCGCAGGCAAGACGACCACCTTCTACATGATTGTCGGGCTGATTCGCCCGCACGGGGGGCGCGTGTTTTTGGGCGAGCGGGAGATCACGCGCCTGCCGATGTACCAGCGCGCGCGGCTTGGACTGGGCTACCTGCCCCAGGAGGCGTCCGTGTTCCGCCAACTCACCGTCGAGCAGAACCTGCTGCTGGTGATGGAGATGCGCGGCATCCCGCCCAAAGAGCGTCGCGAACGCGCCGAGCAACTGATGACGGAGTTCCATATCGCGCACCTGCGCCACAGCAAGGGCTACGCGCTGTCGGGCGGCGAGCGACGGCGCGTCGAAATCGCCCGCGCACTCGCCCTGCAGCCCGCCTTCCTGCTGCTCGACGAACCGTTCACGGGGATTGACCCCAAGACCATCGAGGAACTCCAAGAGATTATTCTGGGCTTACGCGCGCGCAATATCGGCGTGCTGATTACCGACCACAATGTGAGCGCGACGCTGCGCATTACCGACCGCAGCTACATCCTTGCGGACGGCGTGATTGTGGCGCAGGGCGCGCCCGAAGAGGTGATTACAGACCCCCTCGCACGGAAATACTATTTTGGCGAGAGCTTCGAGCTGTAGTAAGTGCCCATGCGCTGTATTTTCGACACAGCGGGCAACCACAAGGGTTGCCCCTACGGAGGCGCGGCGACACCAACCTTGTAGGGGCAGGTCTTGTGCCTGCCCGATTCGCATGTTGCAATCATATCGCAAAGACGCTTACCAACCTTGAGTTCGCTGTGTGCAAGGTGCGCCCACTTTTTGCCCTCACCCCCAGCCCCTCTCCCACGATGTGGGAGAGGGGAGCCGCGCGCGGACATGTTTGGAGTGCTGAAGCGGCAGCTTCAGCGTGGACGGAAGCTGCGCTTCCGCACTCCATAATCCCCCTCGCCCGCCCTGCGGGAGAGGGGGACAAAGGGGGTGAGGGCAAAAAGGCGCGCCTGCCTGCTCACATATCCGCTGGGGAAAAATCGCGCCTGCCCGCAAGCTCCGTGCCGAACCGATGTACCCTTTCAGACCTGAGGGGGGTCGTCTTTACACATATTTTGCGAACTCTGGCAGCGCAGTTGGTATAATTCGCTCGGAGAGACCGTTGAATCCAGAACCACGCTGGTATTTTCGGCTGTTTGGGGGCTTCGAGGCGCGTTGTGGCACGGTCTGTGTTCACCGTCTGCGTACCGCGAAGACCACCGCGCTGATGGGCTACTTAGTAGCGCACCCGCCGCACCGTTTCGCGCGTGAGTCGCTGTGCGCGCGATTCTGGGACGACAGGGAGCCTGAACGCGCCCGCAACAGCCTCAGCGTCGCCCTAAACGCCCTTCGCTACGCCTTCCACCTCGACGAGGCGTCCGCGCCCTTGCTGGAATGCGAGGCGCGGACCGTCGCGCTGAACCCCGACCTGTTCGCCGCCGATGTGTTGGCGTTCGAGGAGGCTATCGCGCTGGCGCAGCGCACAAGCGACCCCAGCGCACAGCGCCACCACTACGCGCACGCCGCGAGCCTCTACCACGGCGAGTTCATGGCGGGCTACTACGAGCCGTGGATCATCGACAAATCGGCGCAACTCCAGCTGCGGTATGTCCACACGCTGCGCCAGCTGGTGGAGTTAGACCTGCAGCGTGGGGCGCGCCCGACCGCCATCGAGTGGCTCCAGCGTCTAATCGCCGCGCAACCGTTTGACCCTGACCCGCTGTACGCGCTGACGATGCTCTACTTGGAAGAGGGGCTGGAGGACGCGGCGCATCAGCTCTGTACGGCGTGGTGCGACCAGTATGTGCGCGAGCAGGGGCGCGCAGTTCCCGACAAGGCGCGCGCTGCGCTGTTGCACTGCCAGCGTTCGCGCGGCGTCCGCAGGCGACGCGGGCGGCAGGCAAGCCCCGCGCGCCCCGATAAGCCCGAACGGAACGCGCCGCCCGCGCTGTCCGTTGCTGTTGCGCCTGCCGAGAGCGCACTGCCGACCCCTGCGACGCCCCTTTTGGGGCGGGAACAGGAGCTGGAGTCGCTGCTGCGCGCCCTGCGCCAACCCGACACGCGCTGCCTCACGCTGCTGGGGCTGGGCGGGATGGGCAAGACGCGCCTCGCGCTGGAGGTCGCGCATTGCTGGGCGCAGCACGCTTCCGTGTGCTGGACGCCGCTGGCGAGCCTCACGCACGCCGAGCAACTCCCCGAAGCGGTGCTGCTGGCGATGGGCGTCGCGCCCGAAGGCGAACCGCTCGCACAGCTGCGGCACTGCCTGCGCCAGCGCGGGACGCTGCTGCTCGTGCTGGACAATCTGGAGCATCTGCTGCCCGACGCCGCGCGGCTCATCGCGCGCCTGCTGCAGGACGCGCCCGAATGCCGCCTGCTGAGTACCTCCCGCGCGCCCATCGGCATCGACGGCGAGACGCTGGTCGCGCTCGCGCCGTTGCCCTGCGACGACACGCTCGCCAGCCCCGCTGTGCAACTGTTCGTGCATCGGGCGCGGCAGGTCGCGCACGATTTCCGCATCACGGACGAGAACCTGCCGATCATCGGCGCGCTGTGCCGACGGCTGGACGGCGTGCCGCTGGCGATTGAGTTGGCAGCCTCGCGCGTGAATGTGCTTAGCCCGCGCCAGATGCTGGACTCGGTCGCCCATCGGCTGGAGTGGCTCAAGACGCATCGGGTGGACATCCCGCCGCGCCATCGCGAGATGCGCAGCGTGCTGGATGTTAGCTACGCGACGCTGCCTGCTGCCGCGCAGACGCTGCTGCGCCAACTCGCCGCGTCGCCAGGCGCGTGGACGCTGGCGACGCTGCACGCGGTGTTTTACCCCGACGCGCCGCTGGAACCCGTCGCCGACGCGCTGGAGACGCTGCTGGGCGCAGGGCTGGCGATGCGCCTGCCCAACGGCGACGCGCCCAAGTTCCACCTGCTGGAAGTCGTGCGCGAGTACGCCCAGACGCTTCAGGCGCCCGACGAGACGCATGCCTACAGGCGCGCCATCAGCGATTGGGTGCAGGCGCAGGCGGCGACGCGCGCTGCCCAAAGCCACACGGCGCAACTCCCCGATTGGCTCGCCTTCTGGGACGACCACAAGGAGCTGCTGCGCGAGACGCTGGAGTTCCTGCACGAACAGGGGCAGACGGGCGCACTGCTGACGCTGTTTGAGCATGTAGCACGCTACCTACTGTTGCGTCCCGCGGCGTCGTGGGCGCGTGAGTCGCTCGCGCGCGCCGTGCAAGCCGCCGACGCCCCGCCCGACGCGCTCTGCCGCGCGATGTGCCTGCTCGCACGCCTGCATTTCCATCTGGAGTCGTTCGAGGCGAGCCGCGCATGGGCGCGCCGCGCGCTTGCGCTCGCCGAATCGCCCGATGCGCCCGTCGATGCCATCACGCGCGGCTGGGCGCTCTACTGGACGATGCAGACCGCCTTCACCGCGCGCGCGATGGACACCGTGAACGCCTACTGGGAGCGGCTGTGGGCGTACTACCCGTGCCCGCACGAGCCGCGCCTGCATCTGGCGATTCACTACCTCGCAGGCTACCTCTTCCCCGAACGCCACACCGCCGAATGGCGCGAGCAGGCGGTGCAGTTCGCGCACCAGCAGGGCGACCCGCTGCTGCTGCTGGATGCCATCGACGCGCTGCTGGAGCCGCTCTACTTTCGCGGCGAGTACGAGCGGGCGCGGGCGTACCTGCGCGAAGCCGAAACGCTCGCGCGACTGTTAGGCTCACAGACGCGCCTGCTGCCGATGCTCTACACCCGCGCCTACATCGACATCCAGCAGGGCGCGCTCGTCTCGGCGGAATCGCTGATTGCCGAAGTGCGCGCGCTCGACGCGCAACTCGGATGCCACGCGGAGAGCATCCAGTGGCTGCACGGGATGCTGTATCGATATCAGGGGCGATACGCCGACGCGCTGCGCCTTGCGTTGGAGCTGACCGCCCAGCACGAAATGGCGCAGCGCCCGCACGAGGCTGCCAGCGCATGGGACTTGGCGGCGACCGTCGCGCTGGAGATGGGCGATTTGACCGCCGCGCGCCGCTACGCCGAACACGCGCTCGCCCAACGCGCCCGACAAGACGACGCCTACCGCCTGCACTACAGCCGAACCATCTACTACGGCATCCGCGGCATGACCGCGCCCGACGCCGAAGCCATCAACGGCTTGCACGCCTGCCTGCGCTTCTGGGAATCGCAAGACCTACCGCCCTGGCGCGCGAACACGCTCTATTACCTTGCCGCCGCGCTCGCTGCCGCAGGCGAGACCGCCCGCGCCCACGACGCCCTCGACGCCGCCATCCACCTCAACGACGCGATGGGACGCCAAATCATTCTCGAACGCTGCCGCGCCCTGAAGAAAACAATTCAAGCAAGAGGCTGTCCCGAAACTAAACAGAAATAGCACCCCCTCCTTAAGGTTCCCCCTGCGAACAGGGGGAACCGCAGGCGCGCCCCGCGCGGTTCCCCTCGCGAAGCGGGGGGAACCTGAAGGAGGGGGGTACATGCACACTAACCGAATTTCCCCCGAAAAAACCCCAAATTAAGACCAAAGTCCCATTAAACCCCCCATTTTTTAAGACTCTCGTAAGACCCCCTATGGATAATAGAGGCGGGATACTTCCCATAGGAGGTCGGATGCAATGAAACGATGGCTTGTAGTTTCGGGACTCAGCGCACTGGTTGCGCTCTCGACTCTTGCGGGCGTTCACGCGCAAGGCGTGACCCAGCCGTTCACCTATCAGGGCTACCTGCGTCAAGGCGGCGCGCCCCTGAACAACCCGTCCCAAGCGATGCGATTCCGCATCTACGACGCGCTCACCGGCGGCACAATGCTCTGGGATTCGGGTGCGCTGACCGTGAATGTCTCCAACGGGCTGTTTACCGTGCAACTCAATCCGCCCGTATCGGTCTGGACGGGCGCGGATCGGTTCCTGGAGATTCAGGTCGGTACAACGACGCTCACCCCGCGCGTGCGTATCGGCGCGACCCCGTATGCCAACACAGCGACCTTGCTGAATATTTTCCAATCGGGAACCACGAACCCCGACCGCATGGTGATTACCCATTCCCCTGCGTTCAGCAACTGGGGCTTGCAGTACCGCGACTCAGACGACAGCTTCCATTTTCTGAACAACGGCGCAACGGTGCTGCGCGTGGGACTTGCGGGACCGACCGCGCTGCAGATTCCCGCGGGCGCGGGCGCAGGGCGCGTGCTGACCAGCGACGCCAGCGGGAACGCCTCGTGGCAACCGCTGCCCCCAAGCGCAACCGTCTGGGCAGTTAGTGGCGCCAATATCTACAACACCAACACGGGCAATGTCGGCATCGGAACCACTTCACCCGCTGCGCGACTGGACATCCTCGGCGGCAACTGGGACACGGCGTCCACGGAGGGCGACCTCCGCATCGGTAGCGCGACCCACCGTCTAAAAATCGGCATCGCTACGGGCGGCGGCGGGGCAGGGCACACAACCATCGCGGCGCAGGGGGGCGTCAACGCGCTCTCGCTGGGCGCAGGCACAACGCTTGCGACGCAGCGCACCCTGACAATCACAGGTGCGGGCAATGTCGGCATCGGCACCACAGCACCTACAGGACGCCTCCACATTGAACATAACAGCACATTGTCTAGTCCCACCCTGCGCCTGCACGAGGCCGAAGCCGAGTTCGCCCGCTTAGAGTTCACGAACACGAACACCGCACGCAGGTGGCACATCGCGGGTTTGATTGGCTCCGCTGTCGCCAACGACCGCCTCAACTTCTGGAACAGCGCGGCGGGCGACCTGCTGAGCATTCGTGGCGACGGCACAGTCGCGGTCAAGGTGCTGGAAATCACAGGCGCAGACCTTGCCGAAAAGTTTCCCACCACCGAGACGCTGGAACCCGGCACGGTCGTGGAGATTGACCCCGACAACCCTGGACAACTGCGCAAGGCGCACGGCGCGTACAACACGCGCGTCGCGGGCGTCGTGGCGGGCGCGAACGGGCTGTCCAAAGGCATCATCTTGGGCAACCTCGAAGGCAGCGAGAACCACACCCCGATCGCGATGAGCGGGCGTGTGTGGGTTCACGCCGACGCCACCCACGAAGCCATCGAGCCCGGCGACCTGCTGACCACCTCCGACCTGCCTGGACACGCGATGAAAGCCAGCGACCCCACCCGCGCGCACGGAACCGTGATTGGCAAGGCGATGACCCGCCTTGAGAAGGGCAAAACGGGCATGGTACTCGTGCTTGTGAACTTGCAATAAGGAGGCGCAACGATGACCCCAAGATACCGATGGATTCGCTGGGCTTTGGGCTTGCTCGTTGCAGGAGTCTGCTGCGTCGGGTACGCCCAAGCGCCCGAAGATGACTTTGAGGAGCGCCCCGTCGTCGATGGCGCGGCGATGCCCGAAGACCTTTTGCAGCGGCTGCGCATGCACCAACTGCCCACTGCCATCCGCGCGCCGAAAATCCCGCCCACAAAAGTCGTCCTGCCTGAAACAGTCGCCCCGCCTGATGACCGTCAGGCTGACCGCGTGGGCGTCCCTGCACCCGCAACGATGCCGATTGGGTATGTCGGCGAAGCGCCGCAGGGCATCTTTGAACGCGCGCCGTGGCACACGCAACCCGACGGCGGACGCATCAAGCGCATCGAACTCCACTCGCGAAGCGCCACTGCCCTGCGCGTGATTATGACCGACCTCGGACCGCTGGAACTGCGCGTCTACGACCCTGTGACGATGTCCGCCTTCGGACCCTACACCGCGCCCATCCTCAACGAAGACGGCACTTGGTGGTCGACAATCATTTTCGGCGACACGATTGGACTGGAGTTCTACTTACCGCCAGGCTACACGACCCCGCCGAAGACGCTCCCGCGCATCGTGGGCGCGTTCTACTGCTACGCGGACTTCTATGGCTCCGACTTTTATCCCCAGTCGGGCGATTGCCACACGGATCTGACCTGTTATCCCGCGTGGGCGAACTCGATCGAGGGGCGCGCGATTGGGTGCTTGATGGGCACCACAGCCTGCACGGGCGCGCTTATCAACCGCACAGGGTCAGACTTTTGCCCGATCATGCTGACGGCGCGCCACTGTATCCAGACCCAAGACCAAGCCAACGGCGTGGTGGTCATCTGGTTCTACGAGAGCCAGACCTGCAACGGCAAGAACCCGCCGAACCTCAACACCCTGCCGCGCAACGACGGCGCGCTCCTGCTCAAGACCGACTCCAGTTCCGAGTGGACGCTGATGGGGCTGTACGCTCCTCCAGGGTCGGGCAACTTTGTGGGCTGGGATTCGAACTACTGGGCGAACGGAGGTACAGCGACCAGCATCAACCACCCCGCGCTCCTGCCCAAACGCATCCAGTTCGGCACGAAGACCGCAGACTCCAACTGTTTGGGCGCCGCTTCGTTCTACACGAACTGGGGTACATTTCGCACTTCGGCGGGGGCGTCGGGGTCGCCTGTGTATGACGCCAGTCGTCGGGTGCGCGGGACGATGTCCTGCGCCACCGATACGAACGGGGACGGGTCTGGCGGTCCGTGTGCCACGGATGGATGGTACGGTCGCCTGGATATCGGCTATCCCGAACTGCGCTGGTACATCTTCGAGATGGCGAACCCGACCTTTGTGAACCGCGCGGTTGCAGGCGACCCTGGCAACGACGGCAGTTCCGAGCGCGGTACCTCTGCCAACCCGTTCAACACCGTGTACGAGGGTACCTTCTGCGTGCCCAGCAACGGCACGGTGCGCATCGTGCCTGGCAACTACAACGAGCGGTTCCGCGTGTGGCGACCCATGCGACTGGAACGCGAGGGCGCTTCGGGCGTCGTGCGCATCGGCGCGCCCTAACCCGACCCGTGTATGTAGGGGCAGACCTGCGTGTCTGCCCACCACCCGTAAATCGTAGGGGTAGACCCCCGTGTCTGCCCCCACCAACCGAAACAGAAGGAGGCATACTATGCGAACATGGCTACGGACACTGACGATACTCGCAGCAGCGACACTGCTCACAGCAGCCGCGCGCGCCCAATCGGGCGGCGGCTATGACCTGAGCTGGTGGACGATCGACGGCGGGGGCACCACCTTCGCCACAGGCGGAACCTTCGACCTCGGCGGCACAGCGGGTCAGCCCGACGCCAGCAGCGCGCTCACAGGCGGAGCGTTCAGCCTCACAGGCGGCTTCTGGTTCACGCCGTGCATCCTCTCCAACGGCGATGTGGACGGCAACGGCTGCGTGGACGACGCCGACCTGCTGCAGGTGCTGTTCGCCTTCGGGGCGACGGGCTTGAACCCCGCCGACCTGAACTGCGACGGCACAGTGGACGACGCTGACCTGCTGACCGTGCTGTTCAACTTCGGGAGCGGGTGCTGACCTTCACCCCAGCCCCTCTCCCATCCTTTGGGAGAGGGGTGTAGGGGCGCACGGCGGTGCGCCCTGCTCGCTTACCGCGCGCCCTGTCGCTTACCGCGCGCCCTGCACGACCACATCGGCGAGCGGTCTGCCCTCCAGAAAGCGCAGCACATTCTGGATGACGCCCTGCGCAATGCGCTGCTGCGCCTCCTGCGTGACGCCTGCGCCGTGCGGGGTCAGAATCACATTCGGCAGGCGCAGCAGCGGGTGGTCGGGCGGGGGCGGCTCCTGCGCGAACACATCGATTGCCGCGCCGCCCAAGTGCCCCTGCAACGCCTCCACCAGCGCGGCTTCGTCTACCAGCTCCGCCCGCGCGGTGTTAATCAGGAACGCGCCCCGCCTCATCGCCAGCAGCCGCTCGCGCCCGAACAGCCCGCGCGTCTCGGGCGTCAGCGGCATATGCAGCGTGATGATGTCGCATTCGGGCAGCAGCGCGTCCAGCTCCAGGTAGGTCGCGCCCAGCGCCTCTTCCTGCTCTGGGGGCAGGGGCTGAATGTCGTAGTAGAAGGTCGTGACGCCAAACGGCAGCATCCGCGCCGCCACTTCGCGCCCGATGCGCCCCATGCCGACAATCCCCAGCGTCTTGCCCTGAATGTCGCGCGCGTGCGCAATCCAGTACGGCAGCGACCACTGACCCTGCGCCAGCAGGTTGTGCGCGGGGATCAAGCCCCGCATGAGCGCGAGGGCGACCATCGCCACATGCTCGGCGACGCTGACCGTGTTTGCGCCCGTGACGGCGGCGACCGTGACGCCCAACTCGCGCGCGGCGTCCAAGTCCACATGGTCAACGCCGACGCCCGCGACCTGAATGAAGCGCAGGCGCGGCGCTGCCTGCAACATCGCGCGGGTGAGCGGGGTGAACGCGGTGGAGATCAGCACTTCCGCGTCGGGCAGGTGCGGCTCCAGCTCGGCGGCGTTCGTCGCCAGCTCGACCGTGTGCCCCGAAAAGAGCGCACGCACCATCGCTACCTGCGCCTGTACCTGTTCCGAAGGGGGTAAGATTGCGACAACCTTCATCGGTAGTCCTCCAGCGCAGTGTTCGGCGCGCGCTACGGGTTTCCTACCGCCTGCAGGATGCGCATCGTGCGCTGCAGGGCTTGCTCCAGCGGCGCGTTGCTTGGCTCCACCGTGATTTTGAGCCGCTCGTCGTCCCAGTCGGGCGCGCCCTTGCCCTGCCACACGCCGTACAGGCGCACGGTCGAGTCGTCCGCGCGCAGGTCTAACCGCCCGTAGACCACCGCCAGATGATACAGCAGCCAGCTGACCGCCTCCCAGTCCGCTTTGTACGCTTCGTCTATCTCCAATCGGTAGCGCACCAGCTGCGGGATCAAGTTGGGACGACCCCCACAGCGCAGGATGAATTCGTTGTCGGAACTCAGCACGACGACCTTGCGCCCCGCAGTGGCGGCGAATTGCGCATAAGACCGAATAATCGGTCCGTCTGGGTCGGACTTTCGCCCTGCTTTGACGACATCATAGGCGCTTGATTGGAGTATTTTGTCCCACTCACGGCGCGCAAGTAGGCGCAGGCGGTCTTCGAGGCGATTTTGATTGCCGAAAAGCTGCCTGACACCGAGCGATGGGAACGCGGAGTCAAACGCCTTCAAGAATCTGGAGAGTATTTTGCCTTTGCACAGGTCTAACTCGTCGTAGACGGCTCGTGAGAGTAGCATATTCGGCTCGGGGCGACCGCGTTGGGCGGGCTTGAGGTACAGCGAGTAGAGACGGTTGCGCAGCGCGTTGTTGTCGAACGCGAAGTAGTAGATGTCGCCCCCGCGCGCGGGGTTCGACGCACGCGCCTGCTTCAGCACCTGCTCCAGCTCACTCAGATTCTCAGGCGGTACAATCCCCGCGATGCGGAACGCCTCGCACAGGCGGTTATGGTCGGGCACCTCCGCCATCACCTGTGCCGCCGTGTCGTTAGGCAGAGTTGCCCGCACCTGCTCTTTAACCTGCGTGTATCGCGCGTGGTATCTCGTAGAGTCAATAATCCCCTCGATGTGCGCCGTCGCTTGGGCAAGGTTCAGCGTGAACAGCGTTGCGTGCTGCAGCAGGGGCGCATCGACCTGTACGCGGTCGCCCAGCAGGTTCAGCAGCGCCATCATGTAGCGTTGCGGCACGAGAATCATCGCTTTAGCATCTCCACCAAATCGTGCAGTTTCTGCTGATGACGAGGAATGAGCGGGTGAGGCGCGTTCTCGTAGCGTCGATCGAGGAGGTGGTTGTAGTAAAGACGCTCCAGACGGATATCGGTACCCCATCCGATTGCCAATCCGAAGGCGGACATGTATTTCCTGCCTGCCGTAATGTCCAGCACCACACGGGAGCATGTGCGCTGGGCATCCTCCAACACCTGACTGAGGATATTGAAGAACTGTACAAGGTCGTCCTCATCGATCGGGCGCGTTTCGATGACGGGGTTTGGGACGCCGAATTCGGGCAGGATGGCGCGCAGGTAGCGCGTGACCTCCTCGCGGCTGCGCTGCACCTGCGGCTGCTCCAGCGAACCCAGCAGGTAGATGTGCGTGGGCACGATGTCCTTCTCGCACGCCTGCCACAGCGTGTTCACAACTGCCATCGGGCTCCAGCCAACGACGGTGACCCACGCGCGTTTCGTTTCGGTCGGCATACCACTACCCCGCCACGATTGCGCGGGTCAGTTCGGCAGCCTCCGCTTCGGCTTCCTCGGTCTCGCGGTAGAGTTGCTCCAGCGTCAGGCTCCGCGCCCGCGCCAGTCGGTTATCCCGCCGCATGAACTGGTTCATCGCGTAGCCCAGAAACTCCTCCTTGTCCAGCCCGAAGGGCATGTTCGGCTCATACGGCTCGAACACCTCCTGCACGACGCCCAGCGCGTAGGGCAGCAGATCGTTCATGCGCTCCTGAATCGCGTTCCAGACGGGGTCGCCATGCTCGGCAATCAGGCGCGAAAGCAGGTACACCCCGAAGGCGATGTGGCGCGACTCATCCTGCATCATCTTGCCGATGCCCTGCACCAAGCCAGGCATCCGTTGCTGCCGCTTGTACGCCTGAAAGAAGCCGTAGTAGCCCGTCTCCGCCAGCACGCCTTCCACAATCATGTTGTAGGTCACGGACGCCTCCGCTTGGGCGATTGGTGAGTCGTCGTAGGTGAGGCGGTGCATCGCCTGCGGCAGCGCCTCGTAGAAAATCTTGCGGTACGACGGCGAATGGTAGCGCGAGAGGTCTTCCCCGCGCACGCCCGCGACCTCCGTCAAAAAGCGGTTCATAAACTCCACATGCTTGGCTTCCTCGAACAGGAACGAGGTCAGGAACATCTCCTCTTCGAGGCGTCCCTCGCGGGCGATGACCTGAATCAGGGGCAGCAGATCCAGCGTCACGCTCTCCTCGCCCGCTTGGAACAGTGAGATGAGGCGCAGGGTGGCGTCTTTCTGCTCGTCGGTGAAGGTCTGCCAGTCGGCGCGGTCTTGCGTGAGGTCAATCGCGGCGGGATCCCAGACGCCTAACTTCTTGGCTTTCTGGAACATCTTCAGCGCGGGGTGTTCGCGGTTCAGTCCCCGCGGGCTGGTCGTGAGAAACTCCGTGTGCGTCATCATGGTTTGACCACCTCGTCAGTCGAAAATCATACCCAACGCCTTATCGAATCAGGTTGGGGTCAGTGACGCGCTGTTCGCGGATGCGGGTTTTGGGCTTGGAGTGCGCTTTGAGTTCCGTTAGTAGCGCGTCGTAGGCGGCGCGATCGACGGGAATCGACACGGGCTGGTTGCGCTTACTGGAGAGGATTAGCGCGTTGATGACCTCGACCGTGTTCAGCCCCTCGTCGCCGGGCGCGACCAGCGGCTCGTCGTAGAGAATCGCGCGGGCGAAGTTCTGGATCAGGGCAGGCTGCCCCTCCAGCGCGCCTTCGGGCTTGGGGGGAATCGGCGGCTCGATGCGCTCGGCGGGGATGCTGTCCCACATCCCTTCTGCCTCGTAGGTGAACTGGCGGATGGAGCGCTTAAGCTGCCACACCTGCAGCTCGCCGTCGTGCAGGCGCAGTTTGCCCGTGTCGCCACAGATTTCGATAAGGTTCTCGCCTGGCTCCTCGTTGGTGGTCGCGTAGAGGTAGCCATGTGCGCCGTTGGGGTACTCCACCAGCGCGAACGCCTCGTCTTCGGTCTCAATCTCGTGCAGGGCGGCGCGGGTGTGCCCGAAGACCGTGCTGGGCAGCCCGCCCAGCCAAGTCCACAGGTCGATAAAGTGCGGCGCTTGGTTAATCAGCACGCCGCCGCCCTCGCCCGCCCAAGTCGCCCGCCATCCGCCCGAATCGTAATACGCCTGCGTGCGGTACCACGCGGTGATCAGCAGTGTGCGGCGCACCTCGCCGATGACGCCTTGCTCGATCAGGCGACGCGCTGCCTGCACTTCGGGGCGGAAGCGGTGCTGGTAGCCAATCGCGAACTTTGTGCCTGCCCGTTGCGCGGCGGCAATCATCTGGTCGGCTTCCGAGACCGCCACGCACAGCGGCTTCTCCACCAGCACATGTAGCCCGTGTTCGAACGCGCTTATCGCCACAGGTGCGTGCCCATAGTGCGGCGTGGCAATCAGCACGGCGTCCAACAGCCCACTGCGGAACATCGCCTCGTGGTCGGTAAAGTACGGCACGCCGAACTGCTCGCCCGCGGATTGGGCGCGGTCAAGGTGCGTGTCGCACACGGCGGTCAGGGTCGCTTCGGGCACAACCTCCGTCAGGAATCGGCAGTGCCCCAGCCCCATGCCGCCCAGTCCGACAACGCCGAACCGAACCGTGTGCATAGCGCGACGATTCGCGGGCAATCGCGCCAATCCTGCAGGGAACACCGACGCCAAGCCCGCACGCGCTAATATTTAGCCACGCTATACATTTGGGGTATTCTTAAGCGCAGGTGAGACTGTGAGAGAAGCCATCAAGCTGCCGATTGCGCTGACCGAAGAGCTGCTCAGCCACGCGGAACTGGTCGCGGGGGTGTTCCTGCAGGCGATGTATACCTCTATCGGCGAGAAGCTGCTGGAGGAGCTGGCAGAGTCGGATTTGACCTACTCGCAGATGCAGGCGTTGCGCTACCTGAACACGCACAAGCGCGTCACGGTGGGTGACTTGGCGGAGGGGCTGAACATCTCGTACCCGTCGGCGACCAACATGGTGCATCGCTTAGAGAAGAAGTCGCTGATACGGCGCGTGGCGAACCCGCGCGACAGGCGTCAGGTCGGGCTGGCGCTGACCGACGCGGGGCGCGAGATGATCCAGCGATTAGACCAAGAGCGTCGTCAGCGATTCGCGAGCGTGCTGGCGCAGATGGAGCCATCTGAGCGAAGCGCGTTCATTCAGGGCTTGAGCGCGTTCATCCGCGCGGGCGTCGAAGCGGGCATCCTCAAGCCGATGGATGTGTGCCTGCAGTGTGGCGCAAGCGCCGACCCCAACTGCCCACTGGTGGAGATGCACGCGGTGGAGGAGTGCCGCTAACCGCCTTTCCCGCGCACGGGAGAACGCCGTATGCCGAGCAGCCGGCTCCAACGATGGCGCGACGAATACTACACAGAAAACCCTGTCGTCTGGCTGCTGGCGAAGACCGAGAGCGAGCTGTGCCTGCGCCAAATCAGCGCGCCCGAACCCGCCGAAGCAGGCAGCGCACCCAGCCGACTCCAACTCCTGAAGTCTGACTCCGTCTACTCGGTATACTGGACGGACGAGAAAGAGTTTGAGCGCACGCTGCTTGCGCCGTGGCATCTCCCCTCGAACCGCTGGTTGCCCTTGTCTGACCAACTCTACCTTGCGTTCGCTTCGTTGGTCACGATGACTGCGCTTGTGATCCATTATGCGCTGGCGAAGTCGCCCGTGTGGGTGGGCGCGGTTGGGGTGGGGGTTGTGATAGTTATGTTTTTCGCACCGATGGCGCGCCCGATGCTCGCGCTCCACAGCCTCGCGCAAACACTTACGGCGGAGACGCCCCTCCATATCGGCGTTTCGCGGCTGACCCCTGCGCATCTGGTGTACGGCGCACTGCTGTATGGGGTGGGTCGCATCGCGCGCACATCGGCGGTCTACGGCATCCTGCCTGCGCTTCTCGTGGCGACGATTGCGCAGGGTACGGTCTTTCGTGGGGCGCCGACGGCGATTCTGCTTTGGGGCTACAGTGTGTGTGTCGGCGCGCTGTGGATTCTCTGCACGCTGGCGATTGTGTATGGGCAGGCGACGCGCTTGTACGGCGCTTCGCACGACTGGGTGCGCTGGCAGAACATCCTCGCGCTGGCGGCTGGGCTGCTAAGTGCGAGCCTGCTTGCGTCCAGCATACCTGCGCTCGTGCCTGCGCCTGCGCTGACGGCGTGGGTACATACGCCGCTCTGGTGGTGGGGTTTTGTGCCGCCGCTGGGGATCGTGTCAGGGCTGGCGGTGGGCTTCCATCCGCTGTGGACGCTCTCACATATCGTAGGGATGCTGCTCTACGCGGGGCTGGGCGCGGCGGCGTGCCTGCGCCTACTGCGCGGGGTGTGGCGCAGCCAAGAGGGTGCGTTCGATGCGGAGCGTGAAGGATGGGAGTAGCCGACGCGCGGGCGGTGTTTCGGCTGGAGTTTCGGCGGTATCTGCGCTGGCGACCGCTACGCCGCTGGCTGTTCGGCTGGACACTGCTCGGTGTGCTGTCGGCTGTGGGCATATGGACGCTTGCCGTGCAGGGCGATGCGCTGCGGTCGTTGGGCGCGTGGGGGCGCATGCTGCTCGGCGTGCTGTATGTGTCGCCCACTTGGGCAGGGTTTAGCTGCGCGGTGTTGCTCATGCAGCGCCTCGCGGGCGACAAGACGCGACGCGGCGAGTTGCACGATCTGTACCTAACCGCGCTGGCGCCGTTCGCGATTGTGCTGGGCAAGGTCGCCGCAAGCTGGGCGCTTGCAGGGATTATGATGGCAGCGGTCGCGCCTGCAAGCGCGCTCGCTGCGCTGTTGATGGGCGTCCCGCTGGGCAGGTGGCTAACTGCGCTGCTGATGGGCTGGGTCATGCACTTTTGGGTCTGCGCGGCGATCTATCGCTTCCAGTGGCGCACCATCCCGCCGTCGGAGGCGGTGCGCCTGTATCCGCTGCGGTTGAACAGCGCGAGCGCCGTCGTGGTGGGCTTGGGGCTTGTGGCGTTCAGCCTGTATCTGCAGGTGTTCGCGGTCAGTCCAATACCTGCGACGCTGCCGATAGTTCACCTGTTGCCGTGGAACGCGATGTTGCACGCCGACGGTTTCTACCCGACGCCCGTCGGTCAAGTTCCCGCGTGGGCGTTTCTGTCGCTTGTTTCGCTGCTGGGCGGGCTGGTGTTTATTGTAGCGGCGGCGCAGTGGCTGAGTTGGTGGTCATTATGGGGCTATCGGTTTCAGCGGGTAGTTGGCAGTGCGCTGCTCATCACGACAGCGACGCTCTGCTTCGCAACGATTGCGCCCCAGAGTGTGTTCGATTTGCGCAGTGGGGAGCGGCTCTTTTTCTGGGGGCTGTTCGTGTGCTTGCTCGTCAGCGTCCTGCTGACCCGCTATGTGCTGGGGTACTACGGCATCCCGCGCGGGCAGAACCCCCCTGCACCGAGGGGTGGCATGGTGCGCGAGTGGGTGCTGTGCGGGACACTGGCACTCTTGACGGCATGGGGCATTCAGGCGAGTTCGGGCGTCGCACTTGACGGGGCGCGGTTGGCGGCGCTGGGCGGCTACTTGGGCGGATGGCTGTATCTGGTGCAGCAAGTCTCGGCAAGGCTCGCAGCAGTTCACCTCGACAAACTGCGGAGCGCAACAGGTGTCGGGCAGCATGTGGTCGCCGAAGTCGGGCTAATGCCGCAGCATATCGGCTGTTTTACGGCGATAATCTGGATGCCGCTAATAGTTTTCACCGAGCCAATTCTCCGACAGGTTCTCTATTATCCCCTACTCATCACGCCGCTTGGCGGGTTTCTGTCGCTCGACTTTCCTGCTTGGGCGTACTGGGTGTATGGGCTGTATACTGCCTTGTTTGGCGTTGCACTGGGTTATGGGGGGCAACGCAAATCCCTGCAGGAGATAGGGTAGACTCTGCGCATGCAACCGAGCCAATCGGCGCACGAGCTGCTGAAAGGCGCGTCCGAACGCATCGAGAAGCACCGCAAGGCGGACGCGACCATCCGCCTGCTCGACTCGCGCGGCAGACCCGTGCGCAACCGCCAAGTGCAGGTGGAGTTCGTGCGGCACGCCTTCCTGTTCGGCGCGAACATCTTCCCGTTGTACGACTTTGAAGGGGCGCAGCACGAGACCTACGGGCGTCGGTTCCGCGAAGTGCTGAACTACGCGACGCTGGGCTTCTACTGGGGCGCGTATGAGCCAGAGCAAGGGCGCACGGCAGGGCGCGAGCGTCAGATGCGCATCGCCCAATGGTGCCGCCAGTATGGAATCGCGACCAAAGGACACCCGCTGGTGTGGCACGAGGTCTACCCCCGCTGGGCACCGAACGACCCCGACGCCGTGAAACCCATGCTGAAGGCGCGCGTGCAAAGCATCATCCGCGAGTTTCAGGGGCTGATTGACCGCTGGGATGTCATCAACGAGGCGACCGTCTCGCAGACCTTCGACAACGGCGTCGGTAAGTGGGTCGCCCGCGACGGCGCAGCCGCCGTTGTGCTGGAGACCCTGCAGTGGGCGAAAGAGGCGAACCCGAAGGCGTTCCTGTTGTATAACGATTACAACCTCAGCCCCGCCTTCGAGCAACTGGTCGAGACGCTGGTCAAGCGCAACGCGCCGATGGACGCCGTCGGCATCCAGTCGCACATGCATCGCGGCGAGTGGACGCTGGAGCGCGCGTGGGAGGTGTGCGAGACCTACGCGCGGTTCGGCAAGCCGCTGCACTTCACGGAGATTACGGTGCTGTCGGGACAAAACGGCTGGGAGCTGCCGCGCCCGTGGGCGTCTACCCCTGAAGGCGAGCAGCGGCAGGCGGACTATGTGGAGCGGTTCTACACGCTGCTGTTCTCGCACCCTGCGGTGGAGGCGATTACTTGGTGGGATTTGTGCGACCGCTTTGCGTGGCAGGGCGCGCCTGCAGGCTTGCTGCGCGACGACCTTAGCCCCAAGCCCGCCTACGAGCGCGTCAAACGGCTGATTCGCGAGCAGTGGTGGACGCCGCCCCAGACGCTGACCACCAACGCGCGGGGCGCGGCGCGCTTGCGCGGCTTTCTGGGAACCTACCGCCTCACCATCGGCGCAAAAACACAGCAGTTCGAACTCACGCGCGGCAGAAACGAGTGGGTCGTGCGGGTGTGAGCCTCGTCATCTGATCTTGTGAGCGTTGCAGCTGTAGCCGTGGACAACCGTTCGCTGGGGCATGTGCCGACCCCGCCTGAGATTGTGCAGGCGATGGTCGCGCTAACTGCCCCGCTGCCTGCGGCGCGCTGTCGGGTGCTGGAGCCTGCCTGCGGCGACGCGCCGTTCCTGCGCGCCTTCCGCGCGGCATACGGCGCAGGGCACGCGCTGGTCGGCGTGGAGTTGCGCCCGCCTGCAACCTGCCCGCCCGACGCCCGCATCCACGAGGCGGACTTCCTGCTGTGGCGCACCGACGAACGCTTCGAGGTGGTGCTGGGCAACCCGCCGTATGGCATCGTCGGCGACGCCGCGCACTACCCCATTCACGCCCTGCGCGAGCGCAAGGCGGACTACAAGCGCGCCTGCCACACTTGGCGCGGGAAGTATAACCTGTACGGCGCGTTCGTCGAGCGCGCGGCGCGCCTGCTAACGCCGTCGGGCAGGCTGGTGTTCATCACGCCCGCCACTTGGCTGGTGCTGGACGACTTTCGTCTGTTGCGCCGATTTCTGGCGTCGCGCGGGCGACTGGAGGTGTTCGCCGTCGGGCGCGTGTTCCCCAAAGTGAATGTATCGGCGGTCATCCTGCGCTTCACGGCAGGCGGACGCGGGCTGGCGTTATACGACTGGCGGGGCTGCGTCGGCGCGCCGCGCCTATGCCTTGAGCAGCCGTGCTATGCGGGCGACCTCATCCGATTCGAGACCGCCGAGACGCAGGCGTGGGAGCAATCGGGCGCGCCGCTCGGCGAGGCGTTCGACATCCGATTCGCCGCGCGCAGCACCGAGTTCCGCCGAAGCGGGCTGACGCGCCCAGCGCCTGCCGCAGGCGATGTGCCCATCCTGACAGGACGCAACCTCGCCGCCAGCGCCATCAACTACGCGACCTGCTATTCGGGGCTGTGGATGCGCCGCGAGGACGCGCCCCACCTGCGCGCCTTCTACGCCGAGCC
>Ga0308418_1000271_pt1 | contig 32004 bp, 27 predicted proteins | sample HotsprSampleR4cd_FD_203517 | JGI IMG/M metagenome (GOLD analysis project Ga0308418, IMG submission 203517) | Hot spring phototrophic mat microbial communities from Mushroom Spring, Yellowstone National Park, Wyoming, United States - 20090729_R4cd ... | reverse complement strand
GGCCTGGACGTGCAAACGCGGCGCGTTCTCCCCTCTCCCTCTGGGAGAGGGGCCGGGGGTGAGGGCCGTTACCTCGTCTATCGCGGCAGGTTGCGCAACGGCCGCACCGTCGTCATCATCTGGCGCGACATCACCGGCTGGGGAGTGGCGGATTACGAACGCGAGGCGGCCTTTGTCGCGGAGCAAAACTTGATCGCCGGCGCGGACGAAATCTACGTCAACGGCGACTCGCGCATCCCCGGCGCGCGCTCGTTGGACCCGATCTTCAAAGAGCGCATGTTTGCAACAGTGGAGGGGTAAGATGAATAAGCAAATCGTGTTTCCTAAAGACCAGATTGCCGAGTTTTGCCGTCGCCATCACATCCGGCGTCTGGCGGTATTCGGTTCCGCCTTGCGTTCCGATTTCAACGAGACCAGCGACATTGATATACTGGTTGAGTTCGAACCGGACCACATTCCCAGCCTGCTCGGAATGGCACGCATGGAACGCGAGCTTTCGGCGCTTTTCGGCGGCCGCAAAGTTGATTTACGCACGCCGGAAGATCTGAGCCGTTATTTCCGGCAAGACGTGCTAAATGAGGCGGAGGTGCAATATGCGCAAGGATGACCTTATCCGTTTGCGGCACATGCTCGACGCCGCGCGAAGCCGTCGAATTTGCCCGAAACAGTTGCCGTAAGGATCTTGACGGCGACCGCAAACTAACGCTTGCCCTGGTCAAGGACGTTGAAATCATCGGCGAAGCCGCTTATCAGATTTCGGAAGATACGCGGCGCACCTTGCCGGAAATTCCCTGGGAGGACATAGTCGGCATGCGCCACCGGCTGGTCCACGCCTACTTCGATATCAACCTGGACATCCTCTGGAAAACGGTGCAAGAAGACCTTCCGCCACTTGTGCGAATTCTTTCCGAGAAATTGGGCGAGGAATAAGTATGCCGGATGGTATTCGACAATACGCCAAACTGGAAAACCGCCTGGTCCTGCTGGCCTGGTTGAACAGCCTGCTGGGCTATGAAAGCAACAGGAAACTGCTTGAGGACACCCAAACCGTAGCCGAGGGCTTTGGCGCGGACGGGCATAGTTTCCTTTACCATCACCTCATTGCCCGCGGCAGTCAGGTCAAGATCCCCGCCGCCGACCTGGCGCGTTATGACGAGAACATCCGCCAGCATCTCGAGAAGATCAACCGCGGGCGCACCGAGCGCATCACCTTGCGCTACTTTCAGTACCTGGCTGCGCTCTATACCGAGATTTTCCTCGACCGCCTGTTCAACCATCGGGCAGGGGCGGGCGGCTGTCCGCCCCTACTGGCCGACCTGAACGCCTTTGTGAAGGAGCGCAACGCCCGCCGTCTGCCTGGCGAACCGAAGGAGGCCGAATTCACCGAGAAGGACCTGACCAAATTGGCCTTCTGGATGGCCACCGGCAGCGGCAAAACGCTCATCCTGCATCTGAACTACCACCAGTTCCTGCACTATAATCGTGAGTCCCTGGACAACATCCTGCTCATCACGCCCAACGAGGGCCTGAGCGAGCAGCACCTGGCCGAACTGGCCGCTTCCGGCATCCCGGCGCGGCGCTTCGACCTGAACGCCGGCACCTTGTGGAGCGGCGGCCGGGACGTGGTTCAGGTCATCGAAATCACCAAATTGGTGGAAGAAAAGCGCGGCGGCGGCGTAAGCGTCCCCGTCGAAGCCTTTGAAGGCCGCAATCTCATCTTCGTGGACGAGGGCCATAAAGGTTCCGGCGGCGAGGCCTGGCGCAAGTACCGCGACGCCCTGGGCGCCACCGGCTTCACCTTCGAATACTCCGCCACCTTTGGCCAGGCGCTTTCGGCGGCGCGCAACGATCCCCTCACCACCGAATATGGCAAGGCCATCCTCTTCGACTATTCCTACCGCTACTTTTACGGCGATGGCTTCGGCAAGGACTTCCGCATTCTCAACCTGAAAGAAGAAACCCAGGCCGATAAAACAGACACCTTACTGCTCGGCAACCTGCTTTCGTTCTACGAACAGGTGCGCCTTTACGAGGAACAGGCCGACGCCCTGCGCCCCTACAACCTGGAAAAACCGCTGTGGGTGTTCGTCGGCAGTACGGTCAACGCCGTCTATACCGAAAACAAACAGCCGCGCAGCGATGTGCTGACCGTGGCGCGTTTTCTGCACCGCGTGCTGAGCGACCGTTCCTGGGCGGTCAAGACCATCCAAAGCGTTCTGAAAGGCAAGACGGGCCTGGTCTCTCCCGATGGACAAGACATCTTTGCCGGGCGTTTCCCTTTCCTGCGCGAGGCTGGTCTCACCGATGCGCCGTTGGCGCTCTACGACGACATTCTGCGGCGCATGTTCCATACCTCCGCTTCTGGCGGCCTGCACCTGTGCGACATCAAAAGCAGTCCCGGCGAACTGGGCCTGAAAGCCGCTGGCGCCGAGGACTACTTTGGCCTGATCACCATTGGCGACACCACCGCGTTCCGACAACTGGTTGAAGCCAATGCCCCGGAAATTGTGCTGGAGCAGGACGCCGTCAGCAGTTCGCTCTTCGAGCGTATCAATCGTCCCCATTCGGCCCTCCACGTCCTGATTGGCGCCAAAAAATTCATGGAAGGCTGGAACTCCTGGCGCGTGGCGAGCATGGGCCTGCTCAACATTGGGCGGCAGGAAGGTTCGCAAATCATTCAACTGTTCGGGCGGGGTGTGCGGCTGAAAGGCAAAGACCTGAGTCTCAAGCGCAGCGCCGCGCTGCCTGGCGGCCATCCCAAACACCTGCGCTTACTGGAAACGCTGAACATCTTTGCCGTGCGCGCCAATTACATGGCGCAATTCCGCGATTATCTCGAACGTGAGGGCGTGGAAGTCGAACCACCGATCGAATTGCCCCTGTTCGTGTGGGCCAACGAGCAATTTTTGCAGCGTGGCCTGGTCGTGCCGCGTCCGCCGGAAGGGCGCGACTTTGCCGCCGAAGCCACCCTGCTCTTGAAGCCCGACCCCGATCTGTCGGTGCAGGTGGATGTATCCGTCCATGTGCAGGCCCTGGAAAGCACCAGAGCCGGATTGCAGGCAGCCACAGTGCAGTCGGCCCAAGCGGCGCGTCCCATCCCGCCGGAGAGTCTGGCTTTCATAGACTGGCAGCAAGCCTATCTCGACCTGCTGGCGTACAAAGAGCGCAAGGGGCTGAAAAATCTGCTCATCCTGCCTGAAACGCCGCGCCAGATTATCGCTCAAGTGCCTTGCACGCTTATCGCGGAGGATTCCGTCCTCCGCCCGCAAACCTGGGCTGACCGCACCCGCCTCCAGGAAGCGGTAACCCGGCTCCTGTGCCGTTACCTGGACAAGTTTTATCAAACGCGTCGCGAGCAATGGGACGAAGCGACAATCATCTACCGTCCGTTGAGCAAAGAGGATCCCAATCTGAACTTCCGCCCGCAAGGCGTAAGCGAAGCAAAAGCTGCCTATGTGGTCCGCGTGCCGCGTTCGGACCAACACTTGATCAAGGCAGTGCAGAAATTACTCGCCGAACAAGAACGACTTTATCAGCAGGAGAATGCCGGCCTGCCGCGCATTCACTTCGACCGCCATTTGTATCAACCGCTTCTGGTAGCCATGCCGGACAAAGCCCAGATAGTCCCGCCCGGATTGCAAGAAAGCGAAGCCCGCTTTGTACGCGACCTGCGTGACTACTGGAATGCCGAAAAGGATAACGCCCTGGCAGGTAAAGAAGTGTTCCTCCTTCGCAATCAAAGCCGCGGCTATGGCATTGGTTTCTTTGAAGAACGCGGCTTTTACCCTGATTTCATCCTGTGGGTAGTGGGCCAAAGCAATCAGCGGATTATCTTCATCGAGCCGCACGGAATGCTCCACGCAAGAGCCTACACTCATGATGAAAAAGCCCGCCTGCATGAGCGCCTGCCGGCCCTGGCGCAGGAAATTGCTCAACGTAGCCATCGCCAAGACATTACAATTACATTGGATGCGTTCATCATCTCCGCGACGCCTTATAACGAGCTTCATAAGTACTATGACGACGGCAAATGGGATCGGGCAAAGTTTACCGAAAAGCACATCCTTTTCCAGGAACGCAATGGGGAATACGACTACATTAAGATTCTGCTGGAGAAGGTAACCCGCGAAGAGGGGGATCGCATCCAATAGAAGGAAGCGTCGGAAGACTGAATTAAGTTCCTGCCGGAGGAGGCAGGGCTTATCAATTCTCCAACATTGTGGTAGAAAGAGGGGCTGAACTCGGATCGGAGGTGGAAGCGATGAGAGACGAGCAAAATAACGGGAACGGGTTGCACGCCTCTCTGCAGGAGATACCGGATCCCCGTCGCCGTCAGGGGCGTACACTTCTTGGACAAGCGACATAGCACAATCGGATGACGGCAGAGAAATTGTTTCAGAAGTGTTGATGAAACCATAGACCATAAAAATTCGTGATCTGGCTGATTGTTCATTTGCTAGCCCTCAGCCCTGTCTCTACAGATTTGTGAATATTCCTGCTCCTGCTATTGAAATTCACCCTGACTGGCAGCTCTACCTTCAACAACATCGAAGCGTTCTAACTAAGTTTTGCCTGCGTCATTTGACCAATTATTTGCAGAAGAATAATCCCAATGTCCCGAGTATTGCTGAAAAACTCTTTGAATCACAGACAAAAGACTCTCTCCCAGGACACTTGTCTTAAAAAATTTGTCTATAAGAAGAATTTCGCCTACATTTACTCCGGTCAGTTACTCCAGAAAGACAGTGTTTCGCCCAGCTACTTGCTCCCGTGATGTTTTGTGGCACACAATTTACTCTGGAATATCATTCCCACACCCAAAGAAGCGAATTTTCAGAAAAGCGATAACCTGCCCGACCCTTTCTACATTATGGACTTTTTGAGTCGTTGGAAGATTACGCCGTACACCAGACCATCGACAGCTTTCAGTAAATACTGCGTGCGCTAACAAGGTATGTAATCGTTTATACACCGATGTGAGGTGGTTGAGACAGGATACACCCTTGTTCAACCGTGTCAGGCGCAATTCTTACCTACCTAACGAAGACGGAAACTCACGCACTTACAGAAATCGTCAGGCACTATTGCAGCATCCGTTGGCAACATTACCCACCCTCCCCTCATTGTCCTCACTACTACCGTGGTACAATAGCAACGCCGGGTGGACTGAAGTGTTTATAGATGCTCTTGGCGAGTGAGTTCGTGCCTGCTCACCTGGAGCAACAGTGATGTGAAGGAGCTTGCATGGCAGTGGTAGCATCCGTAGTTGACAATCGTCGGGAACAGATCGGTTGGTACTTCTACGATTGGGCGAATTCAGCATTTTCGACCACAGTTGTAACTGTCTTCTTAGGGCCATACCTGACCTCAATTGCCCGCAATGCGGCTGATGCGAATGGATTTGTCTACCCCTTTGGGATTCCGGTGGCAGCCGGATCGTTCTTCCCCTATGTTGTGTCGCTCTCGGTTTTGTTACAGGTCTTTTTTCTCCCTATTCTCGGCGCTATCGCCGATTATTCCAACGCCCGTAAGCAAATGCTGGCTATCTTTGCTTACACAGGTGCGTTTGCGACAATGGGCCTCTACTTTCTCGAGGGTACAAACTATTTGTTAGGTGGAATCTTGTTTCTGATTGCCAATCTCACCTTCGGCGCCTCGATTGTCTTTTACAATGCCTTCTTGCCAGATATTGCCAGCGCTGAACGGCGTGACGCGGTTTCTTCGCAGGGATGGGCCCTTGGGTATCTCGGTGGTGGGTTACTACTTGCCGCCAATCTGGTCTTCTTCCTCAATGCCGAGTCGTTTGGCGTAGAGAGTGCGATGGCAGTACGCATCAGTCTGGTGTCGGCAGGGATGTGGTGGGCGATCTTTACCCTGATTCCGATGTGGACACTTCAGAATCGGGGTGCGGTTCGCCAGTTGCCGCCAGGCGAAAACTATTTGACAGTCGGTTTTCGTCAGTTGGCACATACCTTTCGCCAGATGCGCGGTTATCCACAGACGTTGCTATTTCTGGCTGCCTATCTGCTCTACAACGACGGTATTCAGGCTGTTATTGCCCTGGCCGCTCAGTTTGGCGCCGAAGAACTCGGCATTGGGGAGTCTACCCGTATTGCCACCATCTTGATGGTACAGTTTGTAGCCTTTGTTGGTGCGTTGATCTTCGGTGCCCTGGCGTCTCGCCTCGGCTCGAAGCGTGTGCTGTTGGGTAGTTTGGTGATCTGGACGCTGGTGGTCAGTTATGCTTACGTTATGCCAGCTAATAACGAAGCACAGTTCGTTGCCCTGGGTGCGGCAATCGCACTCGTATTGGGGGGAAGCCAGGCGATCAGCCGTTCGCTCTTCTCATTGATGATCCCAAAAGGCCAGGAAGCAGAGTACTTTAGCCTGTACGAGGTTGGCGAGCGTGGTACAAGCTGGCTGGCACCATTTTTGTTCGGGATAGCGTACCAACTTACTGGGAGCTATCGCATCGCGATTGTGTCGCTAATCATCTTCTTCATCAGTGGGTTTCTCCTGCTGTTGTTCGTCAATGTGCGAAAAGCAGCAGCCGAAGCCGGGAATGAAGCGCCAGCGCACGTATGAGGCATTGCCAGGGGCAACCTCTTGGGTTGCCCCTATGATTGTGAGCGACGACGAGTATTTTTACGACCACGTTGGACCATGATCTGCCACGCTTTGTCTGGGTCTATCGTTGTCCGCAATTGTTGATCACTGATCCGGTAGGCCTGTCGTTCGTTGAGTTCGGCAATCTCACGGAGATGCTCTTCATCTTCTGGTGAAATGTTCACCTGCTCGCGCCAATACCGCCAGGCGGCAAATCCGATCAGTCCGAGAAGAACGGTCGTGACGACCGCAATCAGGATTCCACCGATCTGTTCCATAGGGCACCTCTCAGCATGTCGGTCTTGCGGTTTGCCGAATCATGGCCAGAAGCTGATGACGGGTGAAGGGTTTACTCAACACCGGAAATGGTGGTGCGTTGCCGTTTGGCATGATATGTTGCATGTATCCTGACATTAAGAGCACCCGTATCTGCGGGAAAGACGCCTGAAGATGATGGGCTAGTGTGATCCCATCACCGTGCGGTAATACGACATCGGTTATCAACACATGGACTTCGTGTTGTTGCGCAATGGCTATTGCCTCCTGCGCATTAGTTGCTTCTATAACAGTATACCCATGTTCGCGGAGCAGACGAGCTGCCATCTGTCGTACTCCAGGTTCATCTTCAACCAGTAAGATCGTTTCACGATCAATGTTCTCACACGGGTTCTCACTGTCAATTACGTCAGTATTGACATCTATACTATCGGCAGACACTACCGGTAGGGCAACGGTAAAGCAACTTCCAACACCTGGCTGACTATCAACGTTGAAAAAACCTCCGTGCTGGGTCACAATACCACTACAAATAGCTAATCCCAGCCCACTTCCCTTACCCATCGGTTTGGTCGTGAAGTATGGTTCAAAAATATGTTCGCGAATGGATTCATCGATGCCAGTGCCGGTATCACATACTGATAGTAAAACATATCGGCCAGCCTGAGCCTGACTGAGTGGCGGAATATCATCAGCAGAGATATACTGATTGGTCGTGCGAATCGTTAATTGACCGCCATCTGGCATTGCATCACGGGCATTCACTACCAGATTAATCAGTACCTGCTCAAACTGGTTCGGATCAATCTTTACCTTTTCTACTGCATCACTCAATTCGAGTTGTAAATCAATGTGTTCGCCTATCAGACGCTTCATCATGCTCATCGTGTTACGAATCTGGCGATTGATGTCGATCACTTGCGGTTGACCTGGCTGGCGGCGGGCAAACGTCAATAGTTGCCGTATCAGCTCACTGGCCCGAACTGTACTCTGTCGTATCGATTCAAGTTCGGGATAGATTGGGTGATCGGGGGTTATTTCTAACAAAGCTAACTCTACATTGCCGGTAATGACGGTCAGAAGATTATTGAAATCGTGAGCGATCCCACCGGCCAATTGACCGATAGCCTCCATCTTTTGTGCCTGAAGCAATTGGGCCTGCAATCTTGCCTGTTCACGCTCGGCCTGTTGACGTTCGGCAATTTCACGCTGAGCAGCAGCGTACAGTTTGGAATTGTCGAGGATCAGTGCAGCCAGTTGGCATAACAACATCGCAAATTGAATCTCCTCCGTCGTGAAGGGCGAGCTGTATTGATTGCGGGCCACACCCAGAACACCCAAACATACATCTTCAACGATGATCGGAATGGTCATTGCTGGTCCAAAATGGAACGACTCATACGCAGATGAGCGTTCCGGCCACTCAGCGTAATTGAGAACGATAGCCGGTTCGCGGGTATGATATGCACGCCATGACAAGACAGCAGTAGAAGGAGTTTCACGACGTGATGTCCATGCCGATGACGGAGGTGTACATGCATGGATGACGAGCGTTTGCTCATCCTCAACTAACAGGAACTCGGCGTAGCTCACTTTGAGCAACTTGTAAGCGCTATCGGTAATTGCCTGCAAGAGGTCATCTATCTCACGGCAGTGTAGCCAATCGAGGGTAAGTCGGTGAAGGGCAGCGAGTTGATCTCGTTGGCGACGGACGCTCTCTTCTGCCCGCCGAATATCGGTAATATCAACTTCCATACGGACAATATCGCTGACCTGCCCTTGAAAGAAGAGTGGGAACATCGCTGAATACATCCAACGATCGTCACCGATTTTGGTACACATCTGCCAGGTTCGTGGGGGCAGAGCATGACCGCTTCGCCAAATCTGTTCAATGTGATGTTCAAATTCCCTTGCTTCCTGTCCGGTCAGGATCAACTCTTGTAAACGGCGACCACATGCTTCGGCTGCTGTGTAGCCGTAAAATTGCTCACATACCCGATTCCATTCCAGTATCACACCGTGACGATCAAGACGTTGGATAGCAACCAGCGGTGTCTGCTCGATAATATCGGCAAAGCGACGGAGAGCCTCTTGCAGGCTTTGCTCGGCTTTCTTACGAGCCGTGGTCTCGCGAAACAGCAACACATAACCACTCGGCTTCCCTTGATACCCTTCGATAGGGTTGATCGTCACATCGAAGAACCGATCAGGTTGGTAAGGATAACCGAGTTCGACCCGTACTGGCTCGTCTAAACCGACTGCTTTTAGTAACGATGGCCATTTGAGGGCAGTTTCCAGACGATTATTGATTGCCATTGCAGAACCGAAAAGTTGTTGGGCAGCAGGATTCAGATCAACGATTCGCCATTGTTCGTTGATAACGACCATCGCGTCAGACATGACCTCGATGAGACGGTTGCGGGCAATGGGAGTCAGGTTCAAAAACCGATGTTGGTATAGTCCGAACAAGATGAAGGGTGCCGAGAGAAGAAGTGAAATCGGTGTGAGATCGACACCCAGGTAAGGAGTCCGACTGAGGTATATCCAATTCGAGAGAAATGGAAAGACGAATCCAATGCCCAGTAATAACATCTGACGCCGGAAAAGCGGTGAAGCGTGCCAAAACGCGCCGGCAATCAGAGCCAGACCACTGGTCAGGCATAAGTATGAGTAGCCGATATGAAACCAGTACCAGTATCCAGGCACCACTTCGAGTTGCGGTGGTATGTCAGCATTCAACCTTACCTCGTTGTAAAAGAGATGGTGCCAGGAGTTGGTGAGAACAACTCCCAGCATCAGGACAGGGACGAAAAACAGCAACCAGCGTGCCCGTGAATGACTCCAAGGTTGTACATCAAGATAGGTAAAGGCAAATAAGAGCCAGCTTGGCGGTAGAAAGACGATGCCAAATTGTTGGGCTATGCGCCAAAACAGTTTCTGTTCCAGTGTCGCTGATGCTAATTCCAACCCATCAGCACCTGCCCAAACAGTAATCGCAGCCAGCATCAGCAGAAATGCCATCCCTCCTGGTCTGGTACGACGTGGCCAGAGATACGCAAATACGCTCACTGCCGCTACGCAGACGATGCCGAGCAGAAAGATTGTTATATTGCGATCGAACACCATTCTTTTGCCTCCGGTGCATCGGACGAGATTGGCGCCAAAAAGATTACGCACCCTTGTGTTACCTACATTGTAGCCGGAAATAGCCTGCGTGGGTTAGTTAATTTGACAGAAAGATTGCTCTCGGTCATAATATTACCAATTCCTGGGTTTCTAATAAATAGAACTGCGATGAGGCGTCTATGGCTCCGATTTGGAGTTTACGAGAGTTTTTAGTCCGTAAGCGGCAGGCGCTGGCTGCGTTTCGTGATCGGTTACGGGATCAGCAAGTGACACCGGTCAGGTTGAGCGCCGCTGTTACAGTTGCAGCAGGCACAGGTTTACGTCCGGTGCGGATACGCGATCATACGGTGTTGAGTGATTCGGGGCCAGCCCTCGGTGGTTATGATCTTGGTCCAAATGCGCCTGAGCTATTGCTGGCAGCAATGGCCAGTTGCATTGCGCATTCTGCGCTAGCAATTGCCGCTGATCGTGAACTGGCAATCGATGATTTACAGGTTGAAGTTAGTGGTCAGATCGATTATCGCGGTGCGCTGGCCGTCAGCATCGATGTGCCGGTGGCGCCCACCGATCTGCAATATACGATCCGGTATCGCGGCGATGTCAGTGATGCCGAGATGAAGGCACTTCAATCCGATCTCGAACGCCTTTGTCCGGTCTTGCTGGCAGTGTTGCAACCACAATCACTCAACGGACAGGTAGAGCGGATTGAGGCTTGAAGCTCTGGGAGCGATGGTCAGAAGAGGCGATCGCATTCTCTGCCCGATGCCCCTCTCGGTAAGTATTGGTTGCAAAAGGTGGATTGAAAACTCGCTTCTGCTGATACGTTGACGGTGTGATTTGCAGAAAGTATCTGAAAAGGAGAGGTTGTATGTGTCCACCGCGCTTCATCGAGTCGATCCAGTCACCCGAAATCAGTCGGCGCAGTCTCCTCAAATTTGGCTTGGGTGCAGCGGTTGCAGCCGTGGCTGCACCGTTTACTGCTGAAGCAGCCACCAGTACGCGGGTAAGTTTTCAGAATGTTGCCGATCTGACCCATTTGTTAGGAACCCAATTTCCTCTCTTTCCTGGCGCAGCGCCATTCCAGATTACACCAGTGGTCTTCCACGACCGCGACGGCTATTACGGCAGTATCTTGAATTATTGGGAGCATTCGGGCACCCACATGGATGCGCCGGTGCACTTTGCGCCCAACGGCCTCTTCGTCGATCAAATTCCGGTGCGATCACTGGTCGTCCCGGCGGTCGTGATCAACATTACCGAACGCGCTGCACGTGATCCCGATACGGTGGTTACTCCAGATGATATTCGGGCCTGGGAGCGACGGTACGGTCGCATTCCCAATAATGCAGCAGTACTGATGGCCAGTGGTTGGGGCGCACGCGCTCATTCGGTAGAGCTGTTCCGCAATACCGATTCGAGTGGGGTGATGCATTTTCCCGGTTTTGGGAAGGATGCAATTGATTTTCTGCTTACCGAGCGTAACATCAGCGGAATTGGGGTTGATACGCTAAGCCTTGACCATGGCCCATCAACGACGTTTGCCGTCCACTATACGTTGTTGCCAACCAATCGCTGGGGATTAGAGAATCTGGCGAACCTGGAATCTATTCCGCCCAGTGGAGCAACGTTGGTAGTTGGTGCGCCGAAGATTGCCGCCGGTTCTGGTGGGCCAAGCCGGGTGTTTGCGTTGTGGTGATGTGCAAAGAGGGGGCGGGTCAGGAACCCGCCCCTATACAATGCCCTCAGCACGGAAGCGGCGAATCTGTTCGGCAGAATAACCAAATTCTGCTAGCACAGCCTCTGTGTCAGCGCCAAGCGCAGGTGGTGCCGAGCGAATGGTCGCAGGTGTGGCACTGAAGACAGGCACCGGGCCAACCATCCGTATCCCATCAATCTGCCGTACCATTGCTCTGGCTTGGGCCTGGCGACTATGAAGCGCGGTAGGGATGTCGTTGACCGGCCCGCACGGCACGTCAGCAGCATGCAACTTTTCTACCCAAACCGCAACCGGTTCACGGGCAATGATCTCGGCAATAGCTGCGATTAAACGTTCACGATTGATGACCCGGGCCGGATTCGTGGCAAACCGTTCATCGGTCACCCACTCAGGACGGTCGAGCACCTGACAGAAACGGGCAAATTGTCGGTCATTCCCGACGGCAATCATGATGTAACCATCGGCAGCGGCGAAGGGCTGGTAAGGTACAATCGTAGCATGGGCATTACCGTACCGTCGTGGTGGTTGACCAGAGATCAGGTATGCCGAGGCGACATTCGCTAACCAACTCAGTTGTACATCGAAAAGGGCTAGATCGATGTATTGGCCTTCACCGGTTTGGGATCGATAATGAAGGGCAGCCAAAATACTGGTTGCAGCATATAAACCGGTTGTAATGTCGGCAACGGCAACCCCAGTCTTCATCGGTGGACCGTCTGGATCACCGGTAATGCTCATCAATCCGCCTTCAGCCTGAATGACGGTGTCGTAGCCGGGTCGGTGCGCATCAGGACCGTACTGACCATAGCCGGTAATGCTACAGTAGATCAGTCTCGGATTGACGATTCGCAGATCGTCATAACTCAGTCCTAGCCGCGCCATTGTCCCCGGTAAGAAATTCTCGATCAGAACATCGGCCCGTTGGGCGAGAGTGCGGGCAATGGCCTGACCGTCTGGATGCTTGAGGTTGAGCGTCACACTCTGTTTGTTGCGGTTAACGGCAATGAAATACGCACTGCGTCCATCCTCGGTGAAGGGTGGTCCCCACTGGCGCGTTTCATCACCAAGACCAGGTTGTTCGATCTTGATCACACGCGCACCCAGATCGGCGAGAACCATGGTAGCGTAAGGGCCGGCGAGAACCCGACTAAAATCGAGAATGAGCAGATCGGCTAAAGCACCAGGCATAAACACACCTTTTTCAGATACAAACCGGTTTAGACGAATAAGAGGATTTCTTGGCCGTATGATGACAGCCCGATTGGTTTTATTGCCGTGCGTAGCGTAGCAGGTTGGAACCTCATTCCTCTACCGACGACAAAAACACATTGTTATGACCGCTCTTCGTGTCGTATCCTACGTGTAATGTTGCACCTCAGGTTATGATACCATTCCCCGATGTCAGGGACGTTCGGCCAAAGTGTTGAGGAGTCGATTATGCATGAACGGATTGGTTTTATTGGTCTGGGCATTATGGGGCGCGGAATGGCAGCCAATATTCTCCGTGCTGGCTTTCCGCTAACCGTCTGGAATCGGACACCGGGGCGAGCCGATGAGTTAGTAGCAGCCGGAGCACGGCTGGCGACTTCGCCAGCCGATCTTGCGGCACACAGTGATATTGTGATCAGTTGTGTGAGTGATACACCTGATGTTGAAGCGGTGCTATTCGGGCCGCACGGTGTTGTAGAGGGCGCACAGGCCGGAACGCTGGTTATTGACATGAGCACGATCAGCCCGCAAGGAGCACAGCAGTTTGCTGCTCGCCTTGCAGAGCGCGGCATTGGCTTTCTCGATGCGCCGGTAAGTGGGGGCAGTGAAGGAGCTGCGCACGGGACGTTGAGTATTATGGTTGGCGGTCCGGCTGATCTGGTCGAACGAGCGATGCCGGTTTTGCAGGCAATGGGCAAAACCATCACCCATGTCGGCGACCATGGCGCCGGACAGACGGTGAAGTTGGTTAATCAGATTCTGGTGGTTGGAACAATGCTCGCTATCAGCGAAGCGCTTGTCTTTGCGCAGGCGAGTGGCGTTGATCTCGAAAAGACACTAGCAGCGGTCAGTGGCGGTGCTGCGGGAAGCTGGATGCTCACAAATCGCGGTCCACAGGTCATTCGGCGCGATTGGCGGCCCGGTTTTACTATTGATCTTCAGCAGAAAGACTTGCGGTTGGTTTTAGCGGCGGCTGATGCGGTCGGGGCGCCGATGCTAACCACTTCTACCGCCTTTCATCTCTACCGTACCTTGCAAGCCGCCGGTTTGGGGAATGAGGGTAATCATGCGTTGATTAAGGCGCTTGAACGTCTGGCCGGTATTGAAGTTGGGCAGCACCGCGATTAAACACATCTGGCAGAACAGGGGTATCTTTTGTTGTACCCCTGTTCTGCTATTTAATTTTAATCCGCTCACCGCTGATCTGTTCCCACAACCAGACGACCAGGAACAATCCGCAGATGCCGAGCAGAGTAAGATTGGCGAACACTGCGGCGTTGATAATCAGGCCATTCTGACCAATAATGCGTACAAGATTCCCAATTGGGGCAAGGACGCCCAGCAGTGCTACGAGCGCGGCCAGTCGTTCAAAGAGACGTGGGTTACCGCTGCGTTCAATTGCGACTCCCAGGCCGAGGAGAACGATTCCAAACAGGGCAGGAATAGTAGCCGTTATTGCACCGGTAGAAAAGACACCGCCAACCCCAAGGACAATAAGCAGAATAGCAGTAGCGATAGTGGTATTTACCGACATGGAATAACCTCGTCAGTCATAATCTTCTGGCTTGTTACAAGATTATACGAAATAATAGGAATAATGGATGCCATTTTTTACAAAATATGAAACACCGTAACGGATCGTCGCCATTCCATATCGTACAACCGAACAACTGTAGGGGCAAGGCATTGCCTTGCCCCAGCAGCAAAACAATTACTTACGATCACCAGAAAGGGGCACGTTTGCGCCGTGCCCCTGCCGACATTCTGGCGTACAGCACCTCAAGCTTGATCAAGGAAATCCTTCAGCAGCTTCCCTAATCGTGGATGGCGCAATTTGCGCAATGCTTTGACCTCGATCTGACGCACTCGCTCGCGCGTCACACCAAATGCCTTTCCCACCTCTTCCAGCGTGCGCGGCTGACCATCGGTTAAGCCGTAGCGCAGCTCCAGCACACGTCGTTCGCGCTCGCTAAGCTGATCGAGGGCGGCAGCAATCTGCTGACGGAGCATACCACTTGCCGCTGCGTCATCTGCATCAAGCGCATGGGGATCGGGAATAAAATCGGCCAACGTGCTATCGGCCTCTTCCCCGACTGGGGTTGCCAGCGATACCGGGTCTTGCGCAGTACGTCGCAACTCACGCAGCTTCTCCTCGTTCATGCCGAGATGATTTGCCAGCTCGGTATCGGTTGGCTCGCGACCGAGCGTCTGGGTAAGTTGACGACGGGCTGTCTGAATGCGATTGAGTGTCTCGCCCAGATGAACCGGCAGTCGTACCAACCGCGATTGATCGGCCAGGGCGCGCGAAAGCGCTTGTTTGATCCACCAAGTCGCGTAGGTACTGAACTTATAGCCTTTCTTGTAATCAAACTTTTCGATTGCCCGCAGCAAACCCAGACTTCCTTCTTGAATCAGATCGAGTAGCGGCAAGCCACGGTCGCGATAACGCTTGGCAATACTAACTACCAGACGTAAATTTGCTGCCGCCATTTGCTGACGGGCCTCATCACCCTGCGCTTTAACCTGCTGTAAGCGTGCCGCTTCAGGGCTATCGGGCGGGAGGGTAGCTAATTTCCGTTCCGCCTCCTGACCCCGTTCAATCAATTGCGCCAGGCGCTTTTCTTGTTCAGCCGTGAGCAGCGGCACCTGTCCGATCTCACGCAGATAGAGCCGTACACTATCGCTCAGCAGCGCGTCTGACAACTCATCGTCGAGATCGATATCCATTGCAGACAGCGATGATGGCTCATCTTCCAGAACCACTTCATCGCCGTCTTGCACAGGGATACCGGCCTCGGCTAACATGGCGTAGATGCTATCGATCTGTTCGATCGATTCATCAGAGTTAGGGATCAGCCGCTGAATATCCTCGAATGTGACGAAGCCTCGTTGCCGTCCCTGCGCAATGAGCGCCTGCAAATCAGCCGGATTGATCGCAGGACCGGCGCGGTCGGTCTCGGGCTGGCTTTGCGTCATAGTACTTCCTCGTCTGAGACCTCATAAACACTGGCTATCGTGCGTCTTTTATTGTAGCACAAGCTGTTACCCGCGCAGGCCGAGAACAGAATGGGCAATGACCCCACGTAAGATTTCCGACGTTCCTTCACCAATAGTCAGCAGACGTGTATCACGGTAGAGGCGTTCAACCGGATACTCTTGGCTATAACCGTAGCCGCCAAATACTTGAATGGCATCGCGACAAATACGCTCTGACGCTTCAGAAGCGAAGAGCTTGGCAATAGCCGCCTCGCGGGTATAGGGGCGACCGGCGTCTTTCAAGCGCGCGGCACCATAGACGAGAGCACGGGCGGCTGCCAGATCAACGGCCATATTTGCAATCATATTTGCCACCGATTGATGAGCGCCAATCGGTTTGCCGAAGGCCGTGCGCTCGCGAGCGTATGCCACTGCGGCCTCGTATGCAGCCTGGGCAAGACCGATGGCCATCGCTCCGATGCCAATTCGACCACCATCCAGAACTTGCAGGAATTGGATAAAACCACGACCACGCTCACCGAGCAGGTTTTCACGTGGGACGCGCACATTATCGAGCATCACGGCGGTACTGATTGAGCCGCGTAAACCCATTTTCGGTTCGTGTTTACCGAAGCTCAGTCCCGGTGTTCCGCGCGGAATGATGAATGACGAGATGCCCTTCTTGCCGAGTTCGGGGTCGGTAACAGCAGTAACGATGATATGACCGGCAATAGGCGCGTTGGTGATCCACATTTTTTGCCCGTTGATCACCCATTCATCACCCACCAAGCGAGCCGTAGTACGAGTCGCGCCAGCGTCAGAACCGGCGTGTGGTTCGGTGAGACCAAAAGCGGCTAGATATTCGCCTCGAGCGGCCGGTGCCAGGAAGCGACGCTTCTGTTCTTCGGTGCCGAACATCGCAATCGGCGCGCTACCCAGGCCAATGTGGGCAGCGTATGCCAGTGCTGTACTGCCACAGCAGCGGGCCACCTCTTCAATTGCAATTGCTGTACTCACACTATCAGCACCGGCGCCACCATACTCTTCAGGGAAGGGCAAACCCATCAGACCGAGCTGAGCCATTTTTGCAAAAGTCTCACTCGGAAACGCACTGTGTTCATCGACGTAGCGGGCCTTCGGTGCAATTTCCTTCTCGGCAAATTCACGAACGGTCTGTCGAATAAACTGCTGTTCGGGTGTCAATTCAAAATCCATACAGGGAATCCTCTCTAGTACTGCTGCTCAATGAGTATGGATTGCCGGATCAAATGCCATGACCGGCACGCCTTCCATCGTCTCGGTCATCAGATGGTCTACCACAGCTTTCAGGTCGTTTGTTTCGGCAAACACGCGCAACTGGCGGTCGGCGCTCGTTCCATGCTCGACAATCTTGAGCAGATATTCTACCTCATGTCGTGAGCCAAGCATATCAACAACATCGTCTACCAGTTCAACGATCTCATACACCAGCGCCTTCGCCTCCACTTCTTTCCGTTTACCGAAATCGATGAGTTTACCATCAAGCCCCCAGCGTTGGGCCCGCCACTTGTTCTCGTTGATCAAAGCACGGCGATAGACGCGGAAGGTCATATTTTCCTCGAACAGGGTGTAAAACTTCACGATGAGCGCCTGCATAGTGGCGGCCAACGCCAGACACTCTTCGACTTTGGTAGCAATATCGCAGACGCGAAACTCAAGTGTACCGAAGAAGGGGTGAGGACGCAAATCCCACCAGATCTTTTTGCCATTATCAATACAGCCGGTATTGATTAACAACTGTACGTAACGCTCGAATTCACTGGCCGAATGAAAGGTTGGCGGAATACCGGTACGCGGAAACGTACTGAAAATGACGCTACGGTACGACTTGAAACCGGTATTGCGTCCCATCCAGAACGGTGAAGAGGTACTGAGCGCCAATAAATGCGGACAGATATAGCGTGCGACATTCATTAGCTCAATCGCGACCTCGTTGTTGGGCATCCCAATGTGGCAATGCATGCCGAAGATGAGGAGTTGGAGCGCGGCCTCCTGCATTTCACCGACAACCATGCGGTACCGTTCATCGGGTGTGATCTCTTGCTGCATCCACGATGAGAAGGGATGGGTACCTGCGGCCACGATCCGTAGGTTGTGGCGAGCAGCCAGACCAGCAATTGTGCTGCGCAACCGGGTAATCTCGGCCCGCGCCTCGCTAATTGTGCGACAAGGACGAGTACCTACTTCGACAATGCTCTGATGCATCTCTGGTTTGATTTGTTCGCGTAGAATGGTACGACCTGGCTCAAGGATTTGAGTGATGTAGCTGCGTAACTCACGGGTTTCAGGATCGACGATCTGGTACTCTTCTTCGATCCCGATTGTGAACGCAAAATCGGCATCGTTGGGGTTATACACGCTCACCGCGCACTCCTCACTGATTTATGAGAAACGTTTTTTGTACCGGTATTCTGTATTATATCGCGTCTTGCGAAAATATGGGGGAGAGTTGGGAGGGTGTCTTTTGGTCTTACGAGAACCAATGCGCTGTAACCGGACGGAGGGATACAACGATGAATAGCATCCAGACGCTTAAAACGTCATTGACCTACGCAGTCGCCCGGGTCCGGGTACGCGGGCCTCTGGCCCGCATTGAACGTGAGGTGAACGAACACCGCTTTGCTGCCGTGCATCATCGGCGAGCCAACCACAGGTACCAGCAACGTCATTGACCTACGCGGCACCTGGGTCCGGGTACGCGGGCCTCTGGCCCGTATTGAACGTGAGGTGAACGAACACCGCTCTGCTGACGTGCTTAATCGGCGAGCCAACCAGAGGTACCATAAACGTCATTGACCTGCGCGGTCGCCCGGGTCTGGGTACGCGGGCCTCTGGCCCGCATTGAACGTGAGGTGAACGAACACCGCTTTGCTGACGTGCATAATCGGCGAGCCAACCAGAGGTACCATAAACGTTCATCTGAGCGGAAAGCAACGGGCCTCCACATGCGCTACGGACGGGTCGGAATCTATCTGTACCTTGATCCTCTCTTCTTCTACCCTCCGTCCCTATGTCGGATGAGGTGAAAACAGAGCACTTTGCAACGTGCTAACCATCACCCATACTGGGCAAAGAATCATTAGACATACGCTCACTTCTATACTCATACCGTCTAAACGACCAAAATCGGTAACTGACGGGCACGCAACAATGCTTCAGTTGTCGAACCAATAACCAGATCGCTTAACGGATCGCGGTGGCCATAGCCGCCCATTACCAACAGATCGGCGCGAGTCTGCGCGGCTGCGTGGATGATTGCCGAAGCCGGTTCACCGCGTTCGATGATATACCCGGCAGCAATCTGATACTGTTCGAGATAACGAAATGCGCGTAACCGTACCTGTTCGGCACTAGCGTTTCCTTCGAGCACGGTGACAACGTTGAGCGCCAGGTGCCAGCGTGCGGCGAGGTATGTCGCCAGATAGAGCGCCTCTTCAGCTTTACGACTACCATCGTAAGCCAACAGTAACCGCTCGACCTGCGTAACCGTTTGGGGTACCGCTAACACCGGACGTACTGAACAACGCAGAATTGTGCGCAAGCCAGAGGCCAAACGCGCCAGCGGTGATGAACCGGGTGGATGGTTTACCTGAACCGCGATCAGATCGACCAGACGTGCCCGCTCGCGAATTGCCCGCCCGATGGCGCCAACCTCGATGGCACACTCACCGCGCACACCAGCGGTAGCGCAGCGATCTATAAACGTCTGCACGACTGATCGAGCAGCAGCCGAATCACGCTGACGAGCACTACGCACAACGTGGAGACCGAGTAGTCGGATCGGCTCACGTTCAGCCCATTGCAATAACTGATCGAGAACCTGCCATTGGTCAGGCTGACTACTCACCGGCACCAGCACCTCGCGAAACAACCAGAATGCCGGATCAAGCCGACGATGGCGACGCCAGACACCGGCCGGTGTCGCTGGCTCGAGGTTGTCGGGGATCATCCGCTCAAGGAGTTGTTCAGCCCGACCAGGTGCTTCTGCCAGATCATCAATAGCCTGGGTCAGACTGATTTCCCAGCTCAATCGTTTGCTTAGCTCGTCACGGTGATCACAGAGCCAGAGATAGAGATCGGTCGTCGTTCGTTGCGGAAAATCGCGTAACAGCCCCCGCTCCTGAATCAGATCGGCAATCGGACGATACACCTGATCGTACCAGATGCAGGCCGCTTCCACGAACGATGACGCAGTATCGGCTGTGGTCAGTCGTTGTTGAAGATGCTCGATCTGTTGACGCAGCTTCTCATATTGTCCGGCAACAGTTACTCGTAAATCACAACCGGGCCGCAGCGTGTCAAGCCGGGTGGCTTCGAGAAAACCAGCATATTCACCAGCGATGATCACCTCCTCTAGTGTCATTGACGGATCAATCGGCACTCGCGATTGCAGCGGGATGACATACGCCTGGATGTGATCCATCCCCATTTGACGTGCTACCGATACGCGATGATTGCCGTCGATCACAAAGTAAGCATCGCCGATCTGACACACCTCAATCGGAGGCCAGCCATGCCAGCTTTCAACCGCAGCCATCACTCGTGACCAACGCTGCCAGTCATCGTCGCGGCGAGGTAAGAAATTGCGGTTGAAGTCATGGTACCGGCCAACACTGCCTACGATTGCGTCGAGCGGAATTTCACGCAACTGACGTTCGCCAGCTACACTGGCACGGACTCGTTGGCGAACTTCCTCAAACGGCAGCAAATCATCTGACTGACCCCGTAGGCGCGCCAAGAGATGTTCAATATCAGCCCGCCAGCGCAGTCGTTGAAAGTCGTGCAGTGCTGCCACCATGCGGCTATTGGTTGATTCGTCCATAAGGGTTCTATCTGAACAACGGCGGTTGTTGCGACGAGTATCATGGTACCATTGAACGCGCATTTCGTTCAACGGAACCTATGAATGGTACGCAAGCCCCCGGCCCGCTTCGGGCCTGCCCCCCCTGGGTACGTAAGCCTCCGGCCCGCCTTGCACCTGCCCCCTGGGTACGCGGGCCTCCGGCCCGCCTCGGGCCTGCCCCCCCTGGGTACGTAAGCCTCCGGCCCGCCTTGCACCTGCCCCCTGGGTGCGCGGGCCTCCGGCCCGCCTCGGGCCTGCCCCCCTGGGTACGCGGGCCTCCGGGCCGCTTCGGGCCTGCACGCCTGGGTACGCGGGCCGCCGGGCCGCCTTGCACCTGCCCCCCTGGGTACGCGGGCCGCCGGGCCGCCTTGCACCTGCCCCCCTGGGTACGCGGGCCGCCGGCCTGCCTCGGGCCTGCCCCCCTGGATACGCGGGCCGCCGGCCTGCCTCGGGCCTGCCCCCCCTGGGTACGCAAGCCGCCGGGCCGCTTCAGGTAGTATGGGAGACAACAGAACGCGCACCACAGACGGGTTAGGAACCTACCCATCCCTTGCCCGCCTCACTCTGCCTACTGCCGCTGCCGTCCAGGAATAGCCTTGAACAGCGCTGGAAACACAACGAGGGCAACCCGCTCTTTCAGCAAGTTGCCCTCGTAAGCGGCGTTCTCGCTCGCTCTACCAGCCATTGAATCGAGCTGCTGCCTGGACGGCTGGTGTTATCGCTTCAACTAGCCCTTGCACTGAACCGGAAGTTCCACTCAGCAAGACATTCGGGAACAATCCCAGGGCAATGATAACCAGCGTCAACCCACCCAGTGTTATCAGTTCGCGACGTTGCAAATCTGGCAAATCAAAGTTCACCGTATTACGCACTTCACCCATGAAGGCTACGCGGAATACGCGCAGAGCATACACTGCTGCCAGGATTATGCCAATCACCGCACCCACTGCAAAAGGCCAACCGAGCAGTGGTGAGGTAAAGATACCCTGCAACATCGTAAACTCACCGACAAAGCCGCTTAAACCAGGCAGACCGGCCATTGCCAGAAGTGCAAGCAAGGTAAAACCGGCGTAGATGGGTGTCACCTGCCATAGACCGCCAAATGAACCAAGTTCACGACTCTCGCGGCGCTCCTCGATAACAGCGACGATGATCAGCAGTGCTGCGGTGACGATACCGTGCGATACCATCTGGAGCAGAGCACCATTCATCGCAATGGTATTCAAAGCCAGTATGCCCAACACGATAAAGTTCATATGACTAATCGAGGCATACGCAATCATGCGTTGCAAGTCGCGCTGGGTAAAGGCGATGAGCGCTCCGTACACAATGCCGATAACGGCCAGAACCGCAATCCCTGGCGCTGCCCAAGAGGCAACCTCTGGGAAAAGCGTTATATTAAAGCGGATAAAGCCATACACACCGAATTTCGCCATCAACCCGGCCAGCATAATTGCTACCGGTGTTGGCGCAACGCTATACGCATCAGGCAGCCAGGTGTGGAATGGCCAGAGTGCCAACTTAATGGCAAAGGCGAGGAAAAACGCACCGAACAGGAGCCGTGCGACCAGCGGATCGAGCGTAAAGAGGCCCGAACGCATATCGGCCACAATTTGGTTGAGGGCAAATGTACCGGTGTAGGTCGGATCGATGACGGCTACTGCATTACGATGCAAGAGGTGCAGACCGATAATAGCCAGCAGCATTAACAACGATCCGCCGAACGTATACAGGAACAGCTTCAATGCGGCCGCAGCTCGACCATGGCTACCCCACACTCCGACGAGGAAAACAATCGGGATTAATGCCAGTTCATAAAAGACGTAGAAGAGCAGCATATCCTGGGCGAGGAATACCCCCAGGAAAGTAGTTTCTGCCAACAGGAGCAACACGAGCAGCAAGCGCAGGCTACGTGTCTGACGTTGCCAGGTTGCGGCTACAGCAAATGGGGCCAGGAACGCAGTCAGACCGACCAGCCACAGATTAATACCATCAACACCTATCAAGTAATTGGCACCAAATGCAGGCAACCAGGCCACCAAGTCGACAAATTGCAACGGAGGGCCAACAACGACACCGGATGCAGGTCCATAAGGACCGGTATAAAACAGGACAATAACGGTTCCGGCAACGACAAGGGTTGCTAACGCTGCACTCATTGCTGTCCAGCGATGCAGCGTAGAACGTCCTCGCGGTTGCAACAAAATTACTAGGGCACCAAGCGCCGGTAGCCAGAGCAACAGTGACAGGATGGGTAGGCCAAGCAGGTTCATAAGCGCCAGACCTTCTTTCATTTGAATTAAACAATAACCACACGACAACACGACACCCATTTGGTGCCGCTGAACTAAAGCTTTCTTAGCTCAACCGTCGGTGACGACTTCGTCAGGAGTGAAGATTATGGTGTTAATAGAATGATACCATGGTTTCCGGTAGATGTATGATTTATCGAAGCGATATGTTGTTCTACCTGTTTTAGCCGAGGTTACACCCGTATTGTCACCCTGTTTGTGATAAACCTCACGTTTGCACCACGCTCATTGTTATAGCCCGATTCTGTTTTTTTGTCAACCGCTGAAGGTTCGGCTTTTTGCAGGTATCATTCAATGTAGAAGGGTCAGTAAAAATGTAGAAGGTTCAGAGTGGTTCAAAAAATTGTGATACATATCACAAGAGTGAGTGGAGCAACAATGTTGGGCATCCATGTCGTACAACCCGCGACAAGAACTCTCGGACGGTCCTGAATGACCAGAGACTCTTCCCTTTTCCCCCGTGACGTCGAGAGGAACTGGGGAGACGCGCCAACCGACCGGTTTACGTGGAACGTAGCACTCTTAGCAGGAAACCCCCTCACCTTCTCCTAACGCCCTTACTCTCCCACTAGAGAGCGAGAAAGAATCCGTTCCTTCTGCGTTTCTCTTTCTCGAACCAGGAGACCTGCACGAGCAGGTGAATTCATGAGTCAGGAATCGTTGGAAGCGGGTGCGTGATGTTCGTTCGTACCATTCTAACATCAAAGATGACCCGAAACCTATACACTAAAAATCCTCCCTACCGTTATAATAGTTCTGACGACAAATGGGCATGTATGCTACAATGGTGTGGAATGCCTATGAAATCAACACAACCTTTAATTGACACACATCTCCATCTTGCTTCAGAGCAGTTTAATGAAGACCGCAGAGCGGTGATTGAACGGGCTATTGAAGCCGGTATCGCCGCTATGGTTGAGATCGGCTACGATTTAGCCTCGAGTCATGCAGCCGTAGCGCTGGCGAATGCGCATCCGGCCATTTTTGCAGTCGTTGGGATTCAGCCTAATCATCTGCATGATTTACCGTCAGACTGGATCGACCAGATTCGCAGGCTCGCTACCCATCCAAAAGTCGTGGCAATTGGCGAGATTGGTCTTGATTACTACTGGATGAAATCGCCACCCAGTGAACAAGAGAAGGCGTTTCGGGCGCAACTAGCCCTGGCCGCTGAGCTAGGGTTGCCGGTTGTGATTCACTCACGTGAGGCAATGCCCGAAACTATTGCGGTCTTACGCGATGCTGCACGTGGTCCGGGCGTGATGCACTCATTCTCAGGAGACTGGACCGCGGCTCAGGAGTGCCTGGAACTGGGTTTCTACCTTTCATTCTCAGGACCTCTCACGTTTCCAAAATCAGCAGCGCTTCATGAGGTCGTGCAACAAGCACCGCTAGAGCGTCTGTTGATTGAGACTGACAGTCCATACCTTAGCCCGCATCCGCATCGAGGGCAGCGGAATGAACCGAGTCGGCTGGTATATATTGCGCAGAAACTGGCCGATCTGCGCGGTCTGTCGTTAGCAGAATTGGCACCACAGCTCTGGCAGAATACGCTACGTGCGTTTCCGCGAATGGCTGAGACATTAGGGTAGGATGAACCAACCAGCTCCGCCAACTTTAATTAGTCTCACTCGTGTCTGGTGGATGTTGCCGGGCGTCGGCTTGATTGTACTCCTGACTGGTGCTGTCATCCGTAGTCTGGCTATATCTGGCTGGGCTGGTGGGTTATCGATTTTACCGTCGATAGGTGCATTTGCCCTAGTGGTTGGGTTGGTGCTGGTAAGCTGGCAACGCTTACCGAGCTGGAGTGCTCATATCGTAGCGCTGGTTTTCGCCTGGGTCTGGATCGTCCAGCAGGTCGGCCCACTGCTCGATGAACGACTCGTCAGTTGGCGTGACCGCGCCGTTGAACTGATTATTCGGATCAGCGGCTGGGTTCGCGTGCTCGCCAGTGGTGGTCGTGGTGAAGACATCGTTTTGTTTGTGGTTGCATTAGCCTTTCTCTGCTGGTGGCTGGTCTACGCAACCGTTTGGGCCGTGTTTCGCCAGCAGCGACCGTGGCTACTGATTGTTGCCAACGCCGCAGTATTTCTCGTTAATTACACATATGTGTTGCCCAAACCCGATACAGAGGCTCTCGTTTTGATCGCCAGCGCGTTACTATTGCTGGTGTATCACCATGTGATGCAGCGCCGGTTGGTTTGGGAAACCCGGCAGATGAGTTATCCTGACCTGTTACCTTTGCGTGCGATGTGGGCAGCGACGGTCGTTGGTGTGGTCTTGATTGCGTGTACTGCACTCTTACCTGCCGATATTCCCACTGATCGGGCAGCACAGACATGGGAGATGCTGCGGTCGCCGTTTCGCATTGCACGGGCCGCATGGGAAGATGCCTTCAGCACGATCAACGCTCCGCCCGGAGCCGGAAGCATTTCGTTTACGGCCAGAGTCGCACCTCTTGGTGGTTCACGGGCACCGGGTTTCGATCTCGTTATGACGGTGCGCTCGTCACGTCCTGAATATTGGCGAGCAGTTGCATTTGATCGGTACGATGGATCGGGTTGGTCGAACACGACCGGTGAGCTAGCTCGTTCAGCATTGGGTGTTGCTACTGCCGAACAGGCACGTACACCGCTTGCTGCCGGTGAGACCCTACCACTCACTGAGCGGCGGGCACGGCAGCTCATTACCCAGACGATCACGCTGGCACAAGAACGGAATGATGACCTGATAGTATTTGGAGGGGCGCCATTACAGTTGAGTCTGCCGACGCGAGTTGAACACCTTGTTGTTCGTGATGAAAACGGTAGAGTAGCGCCGGTTTATGACGATGTGTCACTCATTACTGCGTTGACACCATTGTGGGCCGAGACAACCTATACCGTGACCGTCCTGGCTTCAGTGGCCGATGTGCAGAGTCTGCGTCAGGCCGGTAGAGATTACCCAACATGGGTTCGCGAACGCTATCTGCAATTACCCGATACGCTGCCGGCACGGGTACGGGCAGAGGCTGCGCGAGTCATTGCGGCTGCCGATGCTGAAACACCATACGATCAGGCTGTCGCTATTCAAGATTATTTGCGTCGGCTGACCTACAGCGAGGACATTCCACCCCCGCCAGCGAATGTTGATCTGGTAGACTGGTTCCTCTTCGAGCAACGGTCCGGTTACTGCGACTATTTTGCCTCGGCAATGGTTGTTATGTTGCGTTCAATCGGTGTGCCGGCACGTTGGGTACGCGGTTACGCTAGCGGTGATTTTGATCCTGATCAGGGGGTGTATATTGTGCGCGAAAATGTCGCTCACAGCTGGCCAGAAGTGTACTTTCCTGGTATCGGCTGGGAGCGATTCGAGCCAACGGCAGCCAGTTATACGTCACTTCCGCAGCGTCCACTACAGCCAATCTTTGGCGCCGAAGACGAAGGGGTTGCGAGTAGTGTCGGGGGGGCTGGCCTCGATCCGGGTCGATTTGAGGAGCTTGATGATAACTCGATTGCCAGTAGTGCAATCGGTGGAGCTGCTACTTCATCATCGCTGAACAACCCACCAGCCCGTTCTGGTGGAACACCGGTCGGTTGGCTCCTAGTGATGCTAGCGATCCCGCTGAGTATTAGTTTGATATTGTTTGGGTGGCAGTGGTGGCTCAGGCATGAATTACAGGGTCTTCGCCTGGCAGCCACAGCATACGCCGAAATGACCTGGTTGGCCCGGCTGGCCGGGCTCACTCAGCAACCGTCGGAAACGCCACAAGAATATGCCCAACGTCTAGCGAGTATCTTGCCCGAACATGCAGCAACGATACGTGGTATCGCAACTGCTTACACCACCGAGCGCTATCGTCGCGGCGCAGCAGTTCGGGTACCAGCAGAAGCTGATCGTCGAATGCTCCAGCAGGCATTATGGCGTTATGCTGCGCAACACGGCTTGCGGCGCATCTGGTTATCACTCCGCAAGCCAATGGCATAACGCTGGCGAGTCAGTGTTTTCCTAATTCACCCTGTTGCCAGCGGATATTCCCGCGTAGTAGCAAGTTCGATGAGCGAAGTTTGTAAGCGAGATCGGCCGCCATATTGCGCATGACCAGATAGCCAATGCGAGGGTTTCGTTCACACAACGTAGCGAAATCACGCTCGTTGATCACCAGTAAAACACACGGATCAACGCAAACAACCGTTGCCGAGCGGGTAGCACCGCCGAGCAGTACCATCTCACCAAAACTCTGCCCTTTGTAGAGCAGATTAATCGTTGAAGGCACGAACCTCCCCTCCGATGTACGGGTATTGATCATAATCCGTACACAGCCCTCGTGAATGATAAACAGCTCGTCGCCGTCATCTCCTTCGCGGAAGACCGCTTGCTCAGCACCGATGCGGCGTACCTTACAGATTGTAGCAATCTGCAACAATTCCTCGTCGCTCAGACCGCTGAACAGTTCAACCCGTCGTAGATTTTCGACAACGCCCTTATTCATATTTCCCCCACCAAATTGTGCCTCACTGGGAGCAGCGTTCTAATCATGCGACGGTGCGTTCAGTGAGCCGGTGCGTACTTTGCTACTCACTAGGGGAGTTACCGGTTCGTGCATTAACCAGTGATAGCAGACAGCCGCAAGTGGTGCAGCCAGCCAGTAATTAAAAAGTCGAAAAATAATAGCAGCCGGCACTGCGGCTGGACCTACTCCCATCTGGCTCAACACGGCTACCAAGGCAGCTTCAACCGTGCCACCACCGCCTGGGAGTACATTGAACGTTGATGTAACCAATGCCACACCAAAGGCAGACAAGACGACCGCGAAGCTGACATCGGTACCTAGGGCGTGCAAGACCAGCAGCATCGCTAGACTGTGACCACTAAGCGCAGTCAACTGGATCAGCACCAGCAAGAATACATCACGGCGACGATGGATCAAGAGGCTTCGACCACGCGACAGGTCACCGACAATCCGATCAATCCAGGTGCTGCTCCACCGACGGCCAAACAGACGTCCTATTCCCTGCTGTAGGCCGTAAAGCCATTGGTGCAATGTTTGCTCACTGCGGGTCAAAACAAAGATTGCGATACCAATGACGGAAAGACCAACGAATCCAGCAATATAACTGGCACCAGTTGCTTCAAGCCCACGCCATGCAAAGTAGCCCAGGCTAAACGAAAAGATTAGCAGCATTGCCATCACATAACTGAGGGTTTCGAGTGAAGCCAATAGTGCCGACTCACCGGCCCGAATACCACGCCGGTTAAAATTACTTATGAGAAACGCATAGCTTCCAACCCCACCGGCAGGCACCGACTGACTGATAATAATGGCCGTCAGGGCTGTTGCCCACAGACGGAGGAGATTCATGCGGTAACCGAGCGAACGGAGGACAACATTAAAGACCTGCGCACTCATCAGATAGCTAAGCGCAATCAGCACCAAAGCCGCAAATAGCCAACCGTGCTTTGCTTCATTGAGAAGACTGAACGCTTCAACGATCCAGTGGCGGTTGAGAATAGCCAGTATGATAATGCCAATACTGATGAGGGCGCTGGTAATCAGTTTCCATGGTTTAACGCCCATAGGTGTCCTTTCGTGCCGTAAAACTGTTGCTGTTGAGTTTGCAGAAGTAGGGTCGAGCGTGTGTTGGCGCCGACGCATGCGTTTAGCAGGCGGTCTATGCGTCGTCCTACGACGTCGGGCTTTACCAAACGATGGAGAATACGCCCTCTTTGCCGGTTGGTTCTTCCCAGTGAACCTCAACTCGCTCGACTTGCGCTTGACTGGGGCCGCTGTAGCACCAGCTAATAAGCTTTTGAACGGCTGGTCGTGGTCCTTCAAAGACTGCCTCCACGCGACCATCGCTCAGGTTGCGTACCCATCCTTTGACCTGCGCCTCACGCGCTCGATCGCGCGTATACGCTCGAAAGCTAACGCCCTGTACGCGACCGGAGATAAAGACATGAGCACGAACGAGATCCACGTTCCACCTATCTGTCGCCATAGCTCTACGTACAATTTACCTGACTATTGCTGAGTATAGCGCACGAACAGCAGCTCTGCAACTCGTATGCAGTAAAAACTTTGTCAGAGATGTGTATCATAGTACAGTGCGATACTCCTATTATACAGGGGGGCGCAACAAGTGCATGACAGCTTCTTGTACCGACATGGCTATCCGTACTCCGCGTGCGGCTGCTGCCTGGTTGATGGCACTGACAATTCCATGGTCCCAGGTGTCGGCAGCGTCTCCGATCCGAGCACTCGTGTGGGCAACGGCAATAGCGGGCATATGCACTGTATCGAGCAAGTATAACCCGGTAATACCGGCATCATCTTTCCCTTTACCGGCATCGTTGAAGACCACGCCAGCCAGTGTGACGGTAAGGGCATAACGCGCCGAGCTGAGGCCACCGTGTGAACCACTCACTACACAAGCCCCTGTCTCCTCTGGAGTAAGGTATGAGATAGAGTCCATCAAGACGACTCTACCATAGACAAGCGAAATGACGGTTTTACGTTCCATACCCTAAACACGATAAAAGCCGGGTCTATCCCCGGCTTTCCAATCGTGTGGGGTGCCTGATGGGGCTCGAACCCACAACTTCCTGATCCACAGTCAGGCGCTCTGCCATTGAGCTACAGGCACCATGCGGCACTGAAGAATATATCACAACCACGCCATCTCGTCAAATGCGGAAAGAGGCAGTTCCTAACCGAATCTATACCCTCTCACTTCTCCATTTCACTACCAGACAAAAACAACGTTGCAAGACCCTCGCTTCTATTGCAGCACACTGAACACTACAACGCCATACTGCCACTGAGCGCGGAGCTGAAGACCGGCAGCAGCAAAGTACTGATTGAGTTCGGCTAGACTTGGAAATTGGAGACCGCCCGTTGCCAGGAGCTGTTGCAGTATCTGTCCGGGTCGCGTGGTTGCCCGCACCAGACTCATCATGACGCCTCGACCACCAGAACGGAGCAGGCGTCGCCATTCGGTCAGTGCAGCCGGTATATCGCCGATTTCGTTGAGCGTACCTCCCATGACCAGCACATCGACAGTAGCATCAGCAAAGGGTAAGGATTGAGCGCTGGCCCGCACAAAGCTTACCGATAACCCATCACGACGGGCCCGCCGTTGTGCTTCGTCGAGCATGGCCATGCTCAGATCAACCCCGACAACGAAGCCACTCGCATTGCTTTGACGACGTACCTGTTCTAAAGCACGTGCGTACAGGCCATTGCTGCAGCCAACATCAATCATCAGCCCACCCCGTTCGGCACCGGCCAGACCGGTGATGAGGTGGAGTTCACGGTTAAGCGGGAAGTACTCCCCGGTGAGCAAACTCAGTGACAGCGGTCGCCAGGTTCGTTCGTAAGCCCAGGCTGCTGGCGGTAAGTCATTCACTATCTGGGCTATACTTGCTGGTTGGCGTTTCCCAATCACATCGAGAATGCCGTTTATTATTGGATACACCACGTCACAGAACGAACAACGCAGATGACCGGTAATGATCGTACTATCGGTCATTTGATCAATTTGCGCTACCTCTAACGTCGCCGTAGGGTGGTAGGGACAGGTTATGAATGGGAGCAGTCTAGCCTCCATACCACCATGATACCACAACGACGTTACGGTATCACTGTACATACCGACGAGCGACCGCAATCAAATGTTCATACTCGATTGGTTTAGACAGGAACTCGGCACAACCCGACTGACGCGCACGTTCAATATCGTTTCGTGTCACGTGACCACTCACTGCAACTACCGGAATCCGGGCAAGTTCGGGATCACGTTTGATATATTCAGTCGCTGTCCAGCCATCGAGGCCAGGCATCGACAGGTCCATCAGGATCAGCGCTGGCCGATGCTGTTTGGCGAGTTTGATTGCGGTGTATGCATCGGCAGCGAGTTCGACCTTGAAACCGCTGAAGCTTAACATCTGACCGATAATATTGCGATTGTCCAGATTATCATCAACGACGAGAATGAAGCTCATGCCGGTTCTCCAACAAGAGGTAGTTTCGATGCCAACGATGAGGAGTTAACCGCAGAAACAGGCCTGGTTGGGATCCAGACGGTAAATGTTGATCCAACACCCACATCACTTTCCACTGCGATAGTGCCACCAAGAGCCTGCACAATCTGCTTGCTCAATGCCAGACCAAGACCAGTACCCTCATAGCGCCGGGTAACCGATGAGTCGATCTGGCTGAACGGTTGAAAAAGTTTGTCTTGTTTATCGCGTGGAATACCGATCCCGGTATCGATCACCGCGAACTGAATACCGGCCACATCGCCGTGCTGTACAGATGTTACTTCGAGTCGGATCGTTCCGTTTTCGGTAAACTTGGCAGCATTGCCGAGCAAATTGATTAAAACCTGACGTAAACGACGAGGTAAGAGCCTGCGAAACCGTGATCATGAGGCCCATTGTTCAATCACCTTGTGCAGCGCTTTGGAGCGCCGTCCTCGTTGTTTGGGCGGCTGCCAGCGTGGAGGCGGCACATGAACGTGCAGCCATGCCGCAACCGTCCAGACGTGGTGGGTGAGGCTGGCGGCCATGGCCGGTGTGCAGCGATGGCCCTGGGCGTTGGTCAGGGTGTCGTGGGGCGTCCAGCAGGTGTCCACCGTGCCGACCAGGTCCATGCCCAGGGGCACCATGCGGTGGCGCCGGGCGCCAGAGCGGGTACGCCGCACCAGGCTGACCAGGCGGGAGCGGAAGGTGGCATGCAGGCGCTCGCTGGAGGCGGTGTTCACGGTCTGACCCCCGCCCGACGCGGCCAACCGCGCATCCAGGGCCGCTGCGGCGCCCGGCACCAGGCGGCGCACACCGCCCACCATGCGACCGCGCTCGTCCTGCGTGACCACCTGGCCGATGACGACCTGTTCCCAGGGCGCCAGGTGCGGGCGTCCGGG
>Ga0308418_1000269_pt1 | contig 32092 bp, 32 predicted proteins | sample HotsprSampleR4cd_FD_203517 | JGI IMG/M metagenome (GOLD analysis project Ga0308418, IMG submission 203517) | Hot spring phototrophic mat microbial communities from Mushroom Spring, Yellowstone National Park, Wyoming, United States - 20090729_R4cd ... | reverse complement strand
CACTACTTTTGTCACCACATCATCAGGCACAACTATGGTAAGCATCCTTTTTGGCACATAAAGGGCAACCTTCGGCAAGGTATGTTCAAGGGCGTATGCTGAAGGTGTGGGAGTCAGCTTAACTGCAGTGCAAAAACTGTCAGGCATTTCAGAGTCCATCTCAGCGCACATAGCGCCCTTCTGTTTTCCCCTTCCTTCAACACTCTGGATCGTAAGGGATGGATATCCCAGCTCTTCAAGCACCTTCTTTGTCTCAGGAAGCTTGTCCCTTCTGATAATTGCCGTAATCTCTTTCATAAGCCTTCCTCTCCTGTTCTTATAGTATATGCAGCCTCAACAGGACTTACGAATATTTTTCCATCTCCAATAAAGCCTGTCCTTGCCTTGTCCTGAATTATCTTGACAACCTTATCCACATCTTCTGTGTTAACAACCATCATGATAAGGATCTTGGGAAGCTCGTCATAATACACAGGTCCAACCTGAAGCCCTTTCTGTTTTCCCCTTCCAAATACAGGTATCTTTGTGAGGGACGGGAACCCCGCGCCCTCCAATGCAAGAACAACCTCTTGCTCCTTTTCCGGTCTGATAAAAGCCCTGATCATCTTCATAATAATTTCCTCCTGTTTATAGTGTCTGTTTCAGTGTTCAGTGAACAGTATCAAAGAAAATATTCTCTGACACCAATCACTGACACTATTCACTGTTTATCGCCTTTCTCAGCCAAGGCGGAGGCGATGTCTTTATGGTCTCCAAAAGTTTCTGCAAAGACCCTTCAATGGAAATTACCTCTTTGACTTTTATCGGCATTATGCCCTTTTTTACAAGCCTTGCTGCAGAAGGGCCTCCTATTTCAGTTAGATACACGATCTTGCAGTCCGAAAGATTGTCAACTTTTCTTTGAACCCTGTCTTCATGTACTTCACCCATTCCCTTTGTATCCTCGATTTCCATGTCCCTGCCGTCAGCAAACTTCCTCATTTCGATAAACCTATAGCCGTCTTTTGTAAGTTCGTATATGGCGAACATTCCTGCCCTGCCGAAATGCTCATCAACATTGACGCCGTCTGTTGTTGCAAATGCTACTTTCATTAATGCACCTCCTTAGCTAACAAATTAGCTACATCATTAATCATAGAGAGCGTCCCCCTGTATCCAATGGTAATCCTTGAGTTATTGCCTAAAACCTTATACACAGGAAACCCAATCTGATATAATGGCACCCCAAGCCTCTTTGCTGTATCTTCAGCATGGGAATTTGAGATAAGAAGATCAAAATTACCTTTGATAGAGAAAAGGTCTCCGACCACCACATTTCTGGCGTGAATCTTTTCCACAGAAGGAACGTATGACGGAATCACCGTAAGCTCAATATTAGCGCCCATCTCATCAAGCCATCTCGATACCTGCAAAGAAGAATCAGGTTCCAGGGCAAGACAGACCCTCTTATTGCCATAATAGAAATGGGCATCCCTCATCCCATCAATTAAAATCCTTCGCTGCCTTTTGTATTTTTCAGGGATCGGCCTGCCGCTCAACATAGAAAGAGTATCCATGAATATATCCGTATCCTTCAATCCCGCAACACTCTCAAAGACCCTGTATTCTATGCCGAACCTTTCTTTTAAAATCATCGCAGCAAACTCCATGCTTGCGCCTAATGCCAGAGTGAATTCTGATCTGGACATCTCCTTGATTTCATGAATCTTTGTCCCACCAACTGCGAGGGCTGAAAATCCCTCTCTGCTACCGTCAAGGGCTGATAGATCAGGAAGTATTATTGGTTTCAACCCAAAAGACTCTATTATCTCCCTCAGTTCTGTAAAATCCATAGGGGTAAGATGAGAGCCTGCAAGGACATTGATCTGTCTCTCTGTAAACCGTGAACTGTGACCCGTGAACTGCAATAGCGCCTCAACTGCCTTTGCATATCCTGTCTCAAGCCCGCCTTCATAATCAGGCGTCGCGACATGGAGAATCGTGCAGTCCTTATTTTGACCTCTGATTTCCGATACGAGACTTTTGACCGCTGTTTGAACATCATCGCCTTTTACTTCAGAGAGTCCTGATGTGAGAATTCCGATTACATCAGGATTGTTCTTTTCGATAAATCCTTTCACAACATTTATTATGTTCTTGTCGCTTCCCATGACAACATCTTCCGTAAACAGCTTTGTGCTTGCGAGTGCAATAGGCTCTCTGAAATGCTTTGTCAGAAGAACCTTTGCAAGAAATGAACATCCCTGTGCGCCGTGAATAATGGGCAATGCCCTGTCTATTCCCTGAAACGCAATCGCGGCGCCAATGGACTGGGAATGTTTGAGGGGATTGATAAGGACATCCATTCTTAGTTTGTCATTCTTGGCCCTTCGCTCCCTGTCATTCTGACCCTGAACGAAGTGAAGTGGGATAATAACATTGTTTCGCTCGGAGTAAACTCCGCGAAGAATCTCGTAGTTCCGCCCCGGATAACCATGTGTATGGCGGCTATAAAATCTCATGCTGTTACTTATCTGTTCAGCCAGATTTATCAACCCTTCGTATCCAGCATATGCTGTATGCCTTTCCTGATTTACATCCACAAAAGGGAAGCCTTCTTTTATTGCGAGATACTGATTCCTTCCACCAGCAACAAGGATATCTGCATTTCTTTCCCTCATAAGTTTAAGAAGATTTTTAGGAGTAACATCCTCGACGAGAGGCGCATCCTGCCCGAGTATCTCCTTCATCTTTTCTTCATCCTCGAAGGTGCTCTTCTTTGTTCCGACTGCAACAACCTCTATTCCCAGATCAAGAAGGGCGGAGATGAATGACCAGCTCTTAACACCGCCTGTATAAAGCACTGCCTTCTTGCCTTTAAGATGGTCATATGCCTTGAGTCTTTCAGCAAGCCTTTTTTCTTCTCTGTCAATAATGGATTCAATTTTTTCTACCAATTTAAGGTCTGATTTGAAATGTGAGGCGATAAGCCTCATCGCCTTTGACATCTCTGTCTTTCCGAAGAACGAGACCTCGACATACGGAATGCCATATCTCCTTTCCATTTCTCTCGCTACATTTATTAACGCCCTGCTGCACACAACCACATTCAGCTTTGCTTTGTGCGCATATGTTATTTCTTCAAATGTCGAATCTCCTGTTATTCTCGAAAGAACTCTTATTCCAGCCTCTTTTAAAATAGGCTCTACAAGCCACAGATCGCCTGCTATATTGTATTCTCCGATGAGATTGATAACCACGTCATCCTCTCTTAAATTGAGTGAGGAAGGAAGGTTGCCTGTGCCGATCACATAATCAAGCAAAACCTCTCCTGCGATCCTATTGCCCAGGTTCTTCGGACCAAGAAATCCAGGGGCATTTACAGGGATGACGGGGATGCCGATTTCTGCTTCAGCTCTCCTGCATACAGCCTCTATGTCTTCACCAATAAGCCCGCTTACGCATGTGGCATAGACAAAGATAGCCTTAAGGCGTAAGGGGGACCTTGTCCCCCTTACGAAATCACCCTGCAGAGACTCATATGTCTGAAGAATTGCCCTGTATAGTTTTTCTTCAGAGCCATACACAATATCTATCTCGCTCATATCTGTTGTAAAACCCATCCGATGGAGGTTTCCCTTTGAAGACAATGCGCCTCTGCCTTCCCATGAATTTCCAAAGCATGCAATAGGTCCATGGACGATATGCGCTGCATCCGCAATGGGTTGGAGCACTATCATGGCCCCGTCAAAGGCGCACGACTCCCCACCCCGCGAACGGCAGACTTTCTCTTTTTTCTCACGTTCACAACCGCTCTGCATTAATTTGTCTATGCCTCTCAGCATCGTTATGACCCTCTCTTACCTTATTACATCAAAGCTCGTAGTATTAATAGTCTTTCTGTCCATCTCATCGAGAATGGTATTCACTATCCAATTCACAAGATTAATCGCTCCCTGATAGCCGATTATCGGATACCTGTGGAGGTGATGTCTGTCAAACAATGGGAATCCGATCCTTATAAGTGGTGTGCCTGTGTCACGCCACAAAAATTTTGCATAGGAATTGCCTATGAGAAAATCAACAGGCTCTGTAAAGAGCAATGACCTCAGATGCCACATATCCTTGCCGATATACACTTTCCCCTCTCTTCCAAATGGACTTTTGCTAAGAAGTGCGTATGCCTCTCCCTCAAAATTCTTATCACCATTCGTGCATACAATGTGAACAGGCATTCCTCCCATCTCCATGAGAAAGCTTATCAATCCGAGCAGAAGATCAGGGTCTCCGACTAATGCAAATTTCTTTCCATGGACATAGGGATGGGAATCTATCATTGCGTCAACTGCCCTTCCTCTTTCATCTTCTATCTCCTGTGGAATTACCCTGCCTGTAATCTTAGAGATAGTTTCAAGAAATCTGTCTGTATTTGATATACCTATAGGCATCGGCAAAGCAATAAACTCCTGACCCCATACCTCTTTTATAAATTCGCCTGTCTTCACCGTTGAATACCTCTGTATCGCTACTGTTGCGGTTGCGTTTATGGAATCCACTGCTTCATCAAGAGGTGTCCCTCCTGGATAGAGTCTGTATTCACCTGTGTTCGGTGAATCCATGACATCACTTATATCAGCAAGGACTGTATATAGAACATTCATTAAATTCAGCAATCTCTTTATCTCTCTTATATTTCCTGTGTATGTATCAAAACCGGGAATTATGTTTATCTTTCCATTAGGTCTCTTTTTTGCTCCTGCTGTCAGATAACTGAGTATCCCTTTGAGCATGTTATCGTAGCCTGTGATGTGAGAGCCCACAAAACTGGGTGTGTGGGCAAAAGGGACCGGTAGTTCAGAAGGAATCGCGCCCTGCTCTCTTGCCTTTTTTATAAAGGCATTCAGGTCATCCCCTATAACCTCTGCCATGCATGTGGTTGAAACGGCGATCATTTCCGGCTTGTAAAGGGCATAGGCATTCTCCAGCCCTTCTATCATATTATTAAGTCCGCCGAATACTGCTGCATCCTCTGTCATGGATGTGGAGACAGCAGCCACAGGCTCCTTGAAATGCCTGCTAAGATGGCTTCTGAAATATGCCACACAGCCCTGAGATCCATGAACAAAGGGCAGTGTATTCTGAAAACCAGATGCACATAATACAGCCCCCAGAGGCTGGCATGCCTTTGCAGGATTGATTGTCAGTGCCTGACGGGCAAAATTCTTCTCTTTATATTCCTCTGTCTTTGTCCACTCCAGGACCTTCTCTATCTCATCTGCAGAGCACGGCTTTTCAAACTCCCTTTTCCTTTCAAACTGCTCAAGATATTCCTGCTCATGAAAAAGCTCGTTATGGTCTTTTATCTTTAACCTTATCATATCTTCCTCCTTCTTATCAAATTCCATGTGGGGTTGTTTACCGTCATGTCCATGTCCCTTGCAAACACAGGAAATCCATCAAAGCCGTGATAGGGACCAGAATAATCCCACGAGTGCATTTGCCTAAAGGGAACACCCATCTTATGATATGCATATTTTTCCTTTATGCCTGAGCCTACAAGGTCGGGCTTCATTCTCTTTGTAAACTCCTCAAGCTCATAGGGTGTAGCATCGTCATAAATTAGTGCACCTTCTTTAAGTTCAGGATAGGTCCTCTTATAATCATCATTATGTCCAAACTCATAACCCGTCGCAATAACCTCCATACCAAGGTCCTCGTATGCACCAATAACATGCCTCGGTCTAAGTCCACCCACATAAAGCATTACTGTTTTTCCTTCAAGTCTCGGTCTATACTCCTCGATTACCCTGTCCATCATTGGCTTATACTTTGCAATCATCTTTTCTGCCTTTTCTTTGATATAGTCATCGAAATAAGATGCAATCTTTCTGATACTCTCGTATATCTTAGTGGGACCGAAGAAATTATATTCTACCCACGGAATACCATATGCCTCTTCCATATATCTGCATATATAATTCATAGAGCGATAGCAATGGATTAAATTCAGCCTTGCCTTATTTGCAATGCTGAGCTCATTGAGCGTTGCATCACCTGACCACTGGGCAATTACCCTGAGTCCCATCTCCTCCAGTATCTTCCTAGATGCCCAGGCATCACCACCGATATTGTAATCTCCGATTAGATTCACATCGTATGGCGTTGACTTTTCCATTTCACCTTTACCGAGGACATGGTCCCTTATGCTATCATTCGCTATATGATGACCGAGGGACTGGCTTACACCTCTGAATCCCTCACACCTTACCGGTATAACAGGGATGCCAAGTTCCTTTGTCATCTTCCTTGCAACGGATTCTATGTCATCTCCAATCAGACCGATGGGGCACTCAGATTGTATGGTTATACCCTTTGCGAGCGGGAAGAGTTCCTTTATCTCACGGCATAGCTGTTCTAACTTTTTATCGCCCCCAAAGACTATATCCTTTTCCTGAAAGTCGCTTGTTATATGCATTGTGCCAAAGGAATCGATCCCGGTAATGCCATTGTAATAATTTCTCCTTGACCACCAGCTATACTGACCGCAGCCAACAGGGCCATGGCTTATATGGACAACATCCTTTACAGGTCCCCAGACCACTCCTTTAGAACCTGCATAGGCGCATCCCCTTATGGTCATTACACCAGGTCTTGATTTGACGTTGGATTTAACATGACAGGAAGAACCGCATTCACCTGTCGGATCATTGGCAGCAAGGTGTTTGGACCTCTCCTTCCTTGTCTTCTCAGGATAGGACTCTAAAACTTCTTCTATGAGTTTTTGAGTCTTTTTAATGGCTGTGCTCATTTTTTCCTCCTATGCTGGTATTTCTTCACTTTCCATTATCCCGAAGTCCATGAGCAGTTGCTCCAGTTCATCCATGGTTAATGGGGTAGGGATAACAAGGTTTGTATTCTCAGCTATCTTCTTTGCGAGCGCCCTGTATTCATCTGCAAGTGGATGCTCTGGAGAGTATTCAATGACTGTCATTCTCCGGAGCTCAGCCCTCTGGACCTGATTGTCTCTCGGAATGAAATGTATCATCTGTGTATTAAGCCTCTTTGCAAGCTCTGAGATTAATTCATATTCCCTGTCAACCTTCCTTGAATTGCATATAAGACCTCCGAGCCTTACACCTCCGCTCTGTGCATATTTGAGGATTCCTCTCGCTATGTTGTTTGCTGCATACATGGCCATCATCTCTCCTGATGTTACAATGTATATCTCCTTTGCCTTGCCTTCCCTGATGGGCATAGCAAAACCACCACAGACAACATCACCAAGGACATCATAGAATACAAAGTCGATGTCTTCCTCATAGGCGCCGTTTTCCTCAAGAAAGTTTATTGCAGTAATGACACCGCGGCCCGCACAGCCCACACCTGGCTCAGGACCACCTGATTCTGCACACCGTATACCTTTAAAGCCCTCAAGGAGCACCTCATCAAGCTCAAGGTCTTCAACAGTGCCCCTTTCCCTTGCCATATCCATAACCGTTGCCTGCGCCTTTTTATGGAGTATGAGCCTTGTTGCATCCGCCTTCGGGTCGCATCCCACTATCATGCACTTATACCCCGCTTCTGCCAGGGCAGCGACGGTATTCTGTGTTGTTGTTGATTTTCCTATACCCCCCTTGCCATAGATTGCTATCTGTCTCATAGAAATCCTCCTGTTTAATTTTTGATGTCAAATGAGAAAGCAATATCCGTGCCAGAACCGGCAATCCTTGATATTTAAAGGTTTTTGTCATCTGAACTTGATACCAGCTGTCATTTAATACATACATTTTTGTCTTACTTATTACAAAAATGTTTCATACAGTACTATTACTATTTATATCCAAGACCCAAAGAGTGACATCCTATATGGCTGTGAGAATATAATGAAATGTCATTAAACCGTAACTCCGTCTGATTTACGTAATATTTATATTCAATTTCTCAATTAATTTCTGAGTCTTACCTGTTATCTCAGCTGTGTGCCATGACTCGTTTATCTTCACTTTTTTTATTTCAGCTAAATGTAAGAGTATATTCTGTGGAGAAAATTTCGATAAAAAGCGGGATTAAATAAAAAATTGTGTAATGGTAAAATACTAAAAAATGAAAAGGGGGAATTGATATGAAAACAAAAAGCAGAAATGGGGTAACACCAGAAGCGGTAATTCAAAATCTAATTTCTTCTTTAGATAACTCTGCCTCTGAAGGTATCAGACCTTCTCTTACTTATCTTATCCAGGAACTTCTTAACTATTTTATGCTTAAAGAAAGACAGTTTTATAATGAAGCAAACTCTTCAACTTTTAATGGATTTTATCAACGAAATCTTGCTCTTAGTTTTGGTAATCTCAAACTAAATATTCCAAGAGTAAGATTTGGAAATAATTTTAGAAGTTGTCTTTTACCATCAGCTTTGCTTTCTTCATTTTTACAGAAACCTCAAAGGTAAATTAACATTAAAGAGCACAAAGCAGATTTATACACTATGGAAAAAGATAAAAGCATTTTTAAAATATCCAGAAGAGATAAGAAGGCATATATACACGACAAATATAGTGGAATCAATAAATTCAGGGATAGAATTAATGAGGCTGAAGCATGGTGGATATTTTCATTCCTATAAGATGTTAGAGACTAATTTGTTTATTCAGCTATCAAATTTACATGATGAATGGCTGTGTTAGCCAAACAGTAAATTAGCGGGAGCTTCTTATGAATTAAAGCAGAGTTTTATATTGAAATTTGAATTAGAAAAAATTAATGAGGTTGTTTTATAATGTCTTACACAATTTTAGAGAGAAGTCTCCTGAATTAATATCCTTCAGTATCCAGATGGTTGTATCATCGGTCTTATTATACCTTGTAACCAGCATCCAATTGGCAGATAAACCTCCTCTTCCTTTTAATATATCTGATACTACAAGAATTTTATTGTCTTTAAAGAATCTTATAATCTTTTGTCTAAGTTTGTCGGGAAGTTCATCAAGAAAGAGCCTCCTTTTGTCTCTTAAATTTTTCCCTTTGATCATTTCAGGACAAGTAGAAGGTTTAATCTCTCCTGTAAAAAGTTTTAACCCAAATGCTACCTCATCATCAAATCCCCACATTTCTTTGTATGTATCCACCCATCTTTTATCCACTTGATTATAATCTGCATCAGAGTTTGCCTTCTTTAATGATAAATTTTCAATCTTGATAATCTTCCCGAGTGTAATAAGAATCCTTATCTGAGCATCTGCCTTTTTAACCTTCATCAATTCTCCAAAAGTTTCTTTAAGACCTAATTTTTCAATCTCTTCCTTTTTCATTCTCGCTGGTATCTGCACAGCTTCTACAAAATCTATCTCACTTAAATTATATCCCATAATCTGAAGCCAGACTTTAGCCTCATTATCTCTCCTCCAATTATTAAACTTATCACAAATAGACTTTTCGTTTGCAAAACCACCTTTTGCAGTTTTAGAGCCTATTTCATATGTTGACATTTTTTATTATAGCTCCACTGTTACTTACACCACTTATGCTTAAGGATGTCTGATAAAAAAGCATATAAATAAATCATACTCATACCTGTCCAAAATAAGGTTTTAATGGGCATAAGGCGGCTACAGGCTGAAGGCTTAAGGCTGAAGAAAAATAATTCTTTAAAGGAAACTTCAGCCTATGGCTTGTAGCCTTAAGCCTATTTAAGTCCTTATGCCTATTTTAAAAGCCCTTCCAATTTGTTTTGGACAGCAGTGACCTGTCATTAATATTAAAAATTGGTGAGTGTCCCCATTTTCAGGCAAACAATTTTTTAACCTTTGATTTAAGCCAGTTCCATCCTTTTTCTATTAGTTCAGCACCTTTTTTGATAATTTTTTCTTTAACAAACTGGGCTGCGGAGTCAACAACATTAGATAGTACTGGCGGTAGTTTGGATTTGATAAAGGACAGTACTGGTTTTTCTACTACTTCGTAAGCCTTAACAACAATAGCAGTAAATCCTGTCACGACTATTCTGTCTATATTCTCTTCAAGGTCATTTTTTGTAATTTCTCCTCTGGCATAGCTAATCACATTTTCCTGAATATCTGAAGCCATCGCACCTAGAATTCCAAAAGCTATATCAGGTAACCCTATATCTTCAATTAAACCTGCCTTTTTTGCCTTATAATAGGCGATTGCGTTGATTAAATCACTTTCCCTTATCTCTTCTAATTCTCTTTCTTTCTCCATATTAAGCCTCATCGGAAATCCTTGCCTTTAAAAGTTCTGTTTCATCCTTCAGGGCTTTAATATCTTCCTCAGTAATTTTGTCTTTAAATTCCTCTAAAGGATTAACTAAACCTTTTATCTTTCTATAATAGCGAATTCCTTCAAGGATTTCTCCTGCTACCTTTTCTGCTTCTTCCTCCTTCACCATACAGTGTCTCTTGAGGGCATCCATAAACCACTTCATAGGGTCTTCAGGTCTGGTTTCTTCAAATTCCTTTTTGATTTCTTCAATAAAATCAGAGATTACACTGCTAAAAACAAATCTCTTCTCCTCCATAAAACTCCTCCTTTATTCAGCAGATTTTGCACCTATTTCCTTTGATTTCATTTTTAACTCTTTTACTGCCTTTTCATTTGTCTTTGAGAAGGGTTTAAAGTCGTCACAAATCGCTTTAAAGGTATCCTCAATGTTAAAAGTCTCTTTTTTTTGCTAAGCTATAAAAGCCTCTTCAATCAGCTCCTTTACCACTGCCTCTATGTCAGCTCCTGTGTAGCCTTCCAGTTTATCTATAAACCCTTCCAGCCTTGTAACCCATTCTCCTTTTTTCCTCTTATTTAAATGAATCTTCAGTATTTCTTTTCTTGACTCCTTTGAAGGGAAATCAAGAAAAAATAATTCGTCAAATCGCCCCTTTCTTAAAAATTCAGGAGGCATTTGGGATATATCATTGGCTGTAGCCACTACAAAGACAGGGCTCTTCTTTTCTTGCATCCAAGTAAGGAATGTCCCGAAGACCCTGCGGATAACATCTGAACTCCCACCTCCATTTGATGACACACCAGCAAAGCCCTTTTCAATCTCATCAATCCACAATACACAGGGTGCAACTGCCTCAGAAATCTTTATAGCCCCTCTTATATTCTCTTCTGACTGACCCACATAAGGACCGAGCACCATTCCCATATCAAGTCTAAGAAGGGGGTAGCTCCAGTGTTTTGCTATAACCTTTGCGATAAGGGATTTCCCACATCCCGGCATTCCAAAAAGGAGTATTCCTTTAGGCATATCAACGCCAAACTCCCTTGCCTCATTAAGATTTTTGATAATAGTCGTCTTTGTCTCAAGCCAGTCTTTCAGATTTTTTAAACCACCTACATGCTCTATATCTTCATCAGGCTCTACAAATTCTAAAAGGCTCTCTTTCTTTATCAATTGCTTTTTAAATTTTATAATTTCCTCAATATCTTCTTCTGTTAGTTTTCCGTCGTAAATACAATATTTAAGGATGTTTTTAATATCAGCCTCACCCAGACCCTTAAAGGCAGAAATAAATCTATTCATTAATGTAGCAGAGAGATGTTTTATCCCAAAAGTGGAGGTAAATTCTTTTATATATCCTGATATTTCTTCTTGTGTAGGAAGAGGCATGTCAATATAGAAAGCATCTCTCTGGAGTTCTTCGGGCATGTAAAATGAAGGAGATATGATAAAGAATTTAAGGAAAAAATTTTTTCGCTCCCTTTTAAGGACTGGTAGTCTTAACAGGGTATTCTTAAAAAGCCTTACAGTGTCAGGTCTTTGCTCAAAAAGGGCTTTTGGATTTAGGAAGACGACAAAGCCTGTTCCATTTTGTTCAAGCCATGGAAGGGCAAATTAGAGGTCTGTAAGTTTTTCCCTTTTAAAGGCAGTCAATCTTTTATCAATCTCAGATCGTAAGCCCTCTGCATGGTCATAGATGTAAAGAGAAAAGGGCATGCCCTTATTCGAAACCATTACATCCCTGATAAGGTTCAAAGCCCTTCGCTCTTCAAAGGTGTATAGATAAAAAAGCTCATAATCATCCTGAGCAATGTGCTTGATAAGCTCATCTTTTAGTGATTGGATTGAGTATTCTATTGACATAGACGCTCCCCTATGTTGTTTGCTATATCTTTGAGTTTATCGGAATAAGATTTATCTTTCAGTAGTTTTTTTAGTATTTTCCAGCCCCCCCATCTGAATTTGAGAATTAGAAAAATTAATGCCAGTACTGCCAATATTATTACTACAACTATGACTGTCCAAATTTTTATCTCAATAACTTCGTAATATATCCCTATCAAAATATATAACACTATTCCTATAACACCTATCATAAACGATACAAGTTTAAAAAACTTATATATCTCAGGAGGGTCGGTTGAGTTACATCTTCTAAGTTTGTCATTCAAGTTCCAACCTTGTGGCAGAATTCCATTATTACCATAAAGACCTGCTATATTTTCAATGCGGGATAGTATGACCTGATTTGACCTGTGGGTATAGGCAAAGATGTTTGAGGCAAACCATACGATAATAAGCAGTAGAATAAAAGCCCCTGTGGTTATAGTAAAAAAGATGAGATTTTGCTCACATGGCTGTTTGAGATATGCCTTCAGACCTATTCCATAAACACCAAGGGCACTTATTACTGGCACAAGGAGACTTATAAAATTCCTCTCAAGCTCCCTTATCTCCCTGTTGAGGGTGTTATAGAGCTTGTTAACATATTCCTTTGTAGGAGAGTTATCTGATGGATTTGTAGGAGTTTCATTAGACATAATTTTCCTCCTTTTCTGACATTTTAAAGTATTTTATCAAACTTCAGACTATTTTTCATCACAGCCCCCGTGTCCCATCTCTAAATTCACAATTTTGCATTTTGACAGAAGTACCATATTCATTACATTTTAGTCCATATTTATTACCCCAAGTTTTTACATTAATTAGTTCTACCTTAGAGCCTGATTTTTCAATCCAGATGCCATAGTTGCCTTTACTATTATACACATGTGTATCTCTAATGGTTACCTGGCATTTACCGTATATATCTATCTGTGATTTAAAACTTCCATTTTTATATACCTGTGAACCCTTCATGCTCAGCGTGCTGTTAGAAATGTAGATGCCATTTGAATCGTGTCCATAAACCTCTGAATTATTAATCGTTACCTGAGAGGCTGTGCCATAAATGCCATTCCCATCTATACTATTATAAACGAGTGAAGTGATTATCTCTGCCTTTGAGTTTTCTACCCATATCTGGGGATAATTTTGTCCTTCTTTTCCATTTTCATAAACCTTTGAGTCATTTATCTTTAAGGTGCTGTTTTCTTCTACCACTATTCCATTTTCCTCATTCCCATGTATCTCTGAGCCATTAATCGTTATCTGAGAGGCTGTGCCATAAATGCCTTTCCCTTTACAATTGTTGAATACTACCTTACTTCTGTCTGCTGAGACATTTTCAAACTTGATATTCTCAAAGATAACCTCTGAGCCTTCTATGTTAATTGAGCCGATTATATTGACTTCTCCCAATCCTTTGAAAGCTAGTTTTTTGTTTTTAATAGTGTATCCATCAAGATTGTATGTCCCAGGTTTTAATGGAAGGATTAAGACTTTTTTATCAGGTATCTTTTCTATTACTACTTTAAAATAATCAACTCCCTGTCTTAACAATAAAGAGTAGATTTCTTCTTCTTTGTCATGGTGCAAAGTTATATCCTTTTCCCACCGAATATCCGTGCCCCTTACCCTTATCTGAGAATTCGGCGGAACATTATAAAAGTTTATCTCACCACGGGATTCATAGTCTCCCTTTTCGCTTATCTCTATTGCTACTGGGTTCAGGTTTTCAAAATAGCTGTCCTCTGTAATCGCCTTTCCACCTTCTATGGAAAGTTTTACTCCTGAAAAATCAACATTCTTAAAAACAACCTCCCCCTCTTTTACTCTTATCTACCCTGTATCTCTGAGTGCCTTAAAAGTGAGGTCTTCTAAGATGAGCCTGTCTTTAGCATTAATATTTAAATTGCCTGTGTGTAAAAGCGTCTTTTCCTTTGCTGAACCTCTAATAGTTAAAGGCTCATTTATAATTACATTAAGGTTCTGAGCAGTCCATTCGCCGGGAAGGAGTTTTAATTCACCTTTTTGAGAAAATACTTCTTCCAGCGGAACAGTCGTTTTGATAAAGTCTCTTTCGGTCTCAAGGGTGGCTAAGGGCTCAAAGCCAAGCCGGCTACCAACTTCATTTACTATCTCAAGGTCTGGAGTACCCTTCCATTTTAAATCAACTATAAGCTGTGTTAGTTCATCCTTTCTCAGGGCAAAGAAGAATCTCTCAAAACTACCATCGTGAAGATACTCAATTATCTTTTCAATATGTGCTGGGAGCCAGAACCTTTTTAAATCTTCAATACTCCTGACAGGAAATTCCTCATTTCCATCGTTAAACCATAAAGGGACAAGCGTCCTGCTATATTCAATCATAGATGCCTCCTTGGCTTTCAGGGATTATAATATATTTATCCCTTTGTCTTCAATACCTTATCTGGTTCAAATAACAGGAGAATTATTCTTTTAGCCTCAAAGAGCACTCCATTTATACCACCAGTTACAGCGGTCGTTTCCGCTTGTCTCTTTTCCTTTGCGAGGTGAGCGAACACTGGTGCATTGACCTTTCAGCTGATAATTTACAAAGGGTGCATTCTTTGAGATATCCCTGTAGCCCATCCAGTATTGACAGGTGGCACAGACCTTCATGGTTTTTTGAATACCTGGAATAAGATACCTCCGTTAAATTAAGATTGGGATTCCTCCTTTTGCTATTTTAGCTTAAATCTCTTCAGCCTGTAAAAGGCCTCTCTCTCCCTTTCAAAGAGGTAATTTTCAATGTTCTTTATCTTTTCTTTCAACTCAGGTAATATCCTATACTGAACCCCTTAGAAAGTGAACACAGGCAATTTGTAGAGGTTAAACTCTCTGCATAAGCAGGGAGAAAATCTCTATAAAAAGGGAAAAATGTTGCATAGACCTCTACATATTGAAACCCTAAAAAGTGTCCACAAAAATGGGGGTGCAGTACAGCAAACAAGATCAAACATCATTCATTAAACACAATCAATCTAACCTTTTATTTCAACAACTCCTGAGTTTATCAACTTAATTTTGTAAGTTATTGAAAATATTGGATTTTATTTTTTGAAAATGCAAATTTTTGTACAACAGAAAAGGTAACTGTATGATTTTTTATCTTTTTATATTCTAAATTCTTCTTTGGCTGTTACATTGGCTGGTTCATTTACTTTCAATATTTTAAATAAAGCTTTTGCTACTTTATCCATCTTGTTTTTTAAATAGTATTCCTTGCCATTTATGTTAAACCCTGTCAGTGTTATGCTCCTTAAAGCTTCTTTTATTCTTTCTGTTGATACATCTTTGTTTAATGCAGTCTCTAAGACCCTCATAAATAAAAAGGAAAGAAAATAGATTAAACTGAAATTTATCCCAAAGCTTCTTTATCAGACAGTGCCCATAATTAAGAACTCTTCCTTCGGATATTTTTGTAAGGTCAAAGCACTCTTTACCTTCAGTTAAAGCTCTCTTAGCAAGTTTTTTAAATGACTCAGTATTTAAAAAATCATCAAGCCTTCCAAGACTGAATAAATACTTGTGCCTTATTCTTCCAGTGTCATCCCTGTATCCTTCTACAACATAAACATAATCAATATTTTGGGCTGAGCGAACAATTTTTAAAAACATAAATAATTAAACATAAAAATATGGATATATGTCAATATAAAAAGAAATAAAAGTTAAAAAAAGTTATACAACAAAAATTGAAGATAAAAAAATGAATCAAGTAAAATCAATGGTTTACGAGTACAATTTGCCGATTTTTGCCCCTAAGTTGATAAACTCAGGAAGAGTTTTTCGTTTTCCCTATTGCTAAGCAATAAAAGGACTCTGTTCATTTTTTTATTTATTTATATCATTTTTTAGATTTTATTCAACTTAGTGATTTATGAAAATAAAAAATTTCAAATTTTAAATTGAATAGAAATCAAAAATTCGGAGGGGTAGAAATTATTTTGGAATGTTCTCCATCTCTTAAAACTTCTATCATTGCAGATAATGATTTTAAGTGAAAAGATTTAAAAATTTCTGGATTTTTTAATTCACCAAAGTTAAAAGCAGATAGAAAAATAAGAGATTTATATATTTTTTTCGATGTTTTAAGGGATAAAAGAGGATTAATAAGCGACTTTTCAAAAAATTTATCACTTATCCTTTTAACTTTTTTATTTATTGACATTATTTGAAGCCAGTAATAACGGTCAATCATTCTGTCGGCTTTAAGTTCAAAAATCATATGCTGGAAAGGATTTAATTTTTTTATATCTTTATGAAGGGCAGCATCTGCTGCTAAATGAGTGAGAAACCCATAGGCAAAACTTTGTTCTTCAGGTGTTTTTGCTTCATTTATTAATAAAAATGCCGTATTCCATGAATGAGGATTTTTATCTTCTGGTAAATACTTTTTCCCAAAAACTGTATCTGGAAGAATATTTCCATAAATGAAATAATCTCTGTAATTATTTATTATTGGTAATACAGTTAGTGGAATCAGATTGGTAATAGAAAAAATCTGTTGAGAAAGGTAAGCATGGGTTAAAGGACCCCAGGCATAGGAAGTATCAGGAGAAAGTAGAAAAATAAATAAAAATATAGAAGTGATGGGGAACATTAAATTTCCTCTCTATTATATATATTCATTGCTTTATCAACTCCTTCGCTTATTATTGTAACAATTGAATCTACCGCCTGTGAAATTTTTTCTTTTATTATAGCTTTTTGTTCTTTTGAAAAGGGACTTAAAACGTAATCTGATACATCTTGTAAAGGGTCTTTACCAATTCCTATTTTTATTCTGATAAAATTTTTTGTGCCTAAAAAATCAATAATAGACTGAACTCCCTTGTGTCCTCCTGAGGAACCATTTTTTTTTATCTTAATTTTCCCAACAGGCAAATCAAGGTCATCATGGATGACGATTAGAGAATGAGGTAAATTATCGAAAATTTTTTGGTTTACTAATTGTTTAACAGCTATTCCACTTAAATTCATATAAGTCAATGGTTTAACTAATGTAATATCCTGATTTTGTATTTGACCTTTTGCAATACAGTAATATTCTTTTTTAGCAAAAATTAAATTATATTTATCTGCAATTTCATCGATAACCATAAATCCCACATTATGCCTTGTTCTGCAATACTTTTTCCCAGGATTCCCTAATCCCACAATTAATATCATTCAAATTATTACTCTTCTTGTTCTTCTTTTGCCTTTCTACCCTTCTTTATAACTTCTGGTTCGATAGGTTCTTCTACTTTAGGAGTTAATCCAATTTCTTCAGATTCAACAGTTACGGTGGCTATAACTTCATCGGGATCAGATATTACTTTTATACCTTCCTCAAATTTAATATCTTTTATATGGATTGAATCTCCAACTTCTAATTCTGAAACATCTACTTCTATGTGTCCAGGTATTTTTGCTGGAATAGCTTCTATTTCTATTTCAGAAATTCCGTGTTGAAGTACTCCTTTGTCTTGTTTAACACCTATTGGTTCACCTATTAGGACCACAGGTACAGTAACTCTGATTTTTTCAGTAGCACTTACTTCCATAAAATCAACATGTAAGAGTTTCCCTTTTATTGGATCAACTTGATAATCCTGAAGGATTGCTTGTTTTTCTCCTTCTTTAAATTTTAAAGTGACAAATAGTTTTTCCTTTGTAGCAATATTCATGAATGGTAGCATTTCTTTTGCTGAAATCTGTATAGGTGTAGATTCCCCATTTTTATAAATAACACAAGGAATGAATCCCTCTTTTCTTAATTGTCTTGCAGCTCCTTTTCCTTTTCTTTCTCTTTTTTCTACTGTTAATATGAACTTCTCCATTTTTTTCTCCTCCTTATACAAATAATGAGCTTATTGATGTTTCTTCATGGATTCTTTTAATTGCCTCACCTAATAGATGGGCAACTGTTAATACCTCAATTTTAGGGCATTTTTCTTTTTTATCTCCAATTGGTATGGTATCAGTAATTATAACTTTTTCCAGCACTGAATTATTTAATCTTTCTATTGCAGGACCAGAAAGCACTCCGTGAGTGGCTGCTGCAAAGACTCTTTTTGCACCTTTTTCTTTAAGAGCTAATGCTGCCTGGGTAATTGTTCCAGCAGTATCAATCATATCGTCTATCAATAAGGCATCTTTATCTTTTACGTCACCTATAACATACATGACTTTTGATACATTAGGAGCATCCCTTCTTTTATCAACTATTGCAAGGGGAGCATTTATCTTTTTAGCAAAAAATCTTGCCCGTTCTGTTCCGCCAGCATCGGGAGATACTACAATGATGTTATCGAGGAGTCCATTCTTTTTTAAAAAATCAAGAATTACAGGAATTGCAAGAAGATGATCTACAGGAATATCAAAAAATCCCTGAATTTGCCCTGCATGTAAATCAATTGAAAGAACCCTGTTTGCACCTGCTACTGTAATTAAATTAGCAACAAGTTTTGCAGAAATTGGCACTCTTGGTTGAACTTTTCTGTCCTGTCTTGCATATCCATAGTAAGGAATTACAGCTGTTATTCTTCGTGCCGAAGCTCTTTTAAGAGCATCAATAATTAGAAGTAGTTCTATTAAATTATCATTTACAGGAGTGCATGTTGGCTGAATTACGAAAGCATCAGCCCCTCTTATGTTTTCTTTAATTTGCACCATTATTTCACCATCACTAAAGTTTGTGACAGCTGTATCAGTAATTGGAATTCTTAAATAATCACTAACTTTTTTTGCCAATTCAGGATTTGCATTTCCTGTCAATAAAATAATCCCATTTGGCATTTTAAGCTCCTAAAAATAAAATAACCCTCCCACTGAGGGTTTATTTTTAATGGGGAGGCAGGATTCGAACCTGCGAATGGCGGATCCAAAATCCGCTGCCTTGCCGCTTGGCGACTCCCCATTATGAAGCCAGAGTTTTTACAACTTTAACCCAATATCCCTTAAAAAACTCTGATGCTTCCAATGCCTCTTTTTCATCATTAAACAGTCCAAATAATGTAGCACCGCTTCCACTCATTAAACTTGCCTTTGCACCAGCTTTAATCAACATTTTTTTTATCATTTCTATTTCAGGATATTGCTTAGAAACTACAACCTCTAAATCATTCCAAAGATAAAGATTTTCAATATCTCCTTTTTTAAGGTTTTGATATAATTGCCAAATATTATTATTTATCTTTTCATAATTTTCTGTCAATTGAGTTTTTAAATTTAAAGATTCATATGCCCATTTTGTTGATATACCAAAAGATGGCTTGACTAATAGGAGAGTATATGTTTTGTCAATTTTTAGTGGTTTTACTATCTCTCCGCGTCCTTCTATGATGCAAATAGGAAGATTTAAAAAGAAAGGTATATCGCTTCCGATAGATGCTCCGATTTGGATTAGATTTTCTAAAGAAAGTTTCAATCGCCAAAATTCATTTAATGCTTTTAGGGTAGATGCCGCATCTGAACTTCCTCCACCTAATCCACCACCAATTGGGATCTCCTTTTTTAAGGTAACCCTTATTCCTTTTTTTATTCCAGTAAAATTCTTTAAGGCTATAATAGCCTTATAAACAAGATTATTTTCCATTCTTATGGTTGAGTTTGTTTGAATTTCAATATTGTCAGATTCTTCAAAAGCTAAATAATCATATAAGTCTATTGCTTGAACAATGGACAATATATCGTGATATCCATCACTTCTTTTTCTTATAACAGATAATGCCCAGTTTATCTTTGCAGGTGCTAAAATAGTAAACATTAATTTTTAATATAGGGGATAATCTCTTTTATTTTATTTTCTACTCTTTCCTTAAGTCCTTCTTCTTTTTCATGATAAAGGAGAGATTTCTGCCATGCCTCTAAAGCATTTTTATACTGTCCAAGTTCTTTATATACATCCCCAAGGTGTTCAAAAATAACAGGATCATCGTTAACATATTTTATCGCTTCTATTAGATAATTGAGGGCTTTTTGTTTATCTCCAAGTTTGAAATAAACCCACCCAAGACTATCAAGATAATAACCATTATTAGGTTTTAAATTAACTGCTTTTTCAATCAATGATAAAGCTTCCTGAAGATTAATCCCTCTTTCTGCATAGCTGTATCCAAGGTAATTAAGGGCTTCTGCGTGATCAGATTTGATGGATATAACTTTTTTCATAAATTTCTCTGTTGCAGAAAACTGTCCGAGTTTATCAAAAACAATTCCTGCCAAAAAATTTATATCTAAATTATCAGAAAATTTTTCTAAAGCTTTTTCAGTGTATTTTTTTGCTTTCTGATAATCTTTTAAATCTAAAGCTACCTCAATAGCGTAAATATATATATCTGGCAAATCATCAGAGAATTGAAGTATCTCATCATATATGTTTAATGCTTCTTTAAGTTTTTTCTGTTTTGCATATACCATTGCTAAATTTACAAAAGCATTAACCTGTTTTGGGTTAATGGAAATAATTTTTTTTAATAGATTTTCTGCCTCTGGGTATTTTTTTGTGTCAATATAAATAAGTGAGAGATAATACATCAGATTTAAATCATTAGGACGCTTTGAAAGTAAATAGGAAATCTCTTCAGTGGCTTTATCATACTGCTTTGTTTGAAGATAAAGAAGAGCAAGTTTTTCATGAAGCTGTTCTGACTCAGATTTTCGTTCTTTTAAATGTTCAAGCTCTTCAATAGCTTCTTTATAGGATTTTTTTGTAAGGTAGAGGTTAATAAGCCTTTCTCTTGCAAAGAGATTTTCTGGATTAAGATTTAATACTTTTTTAAAATAGTTTTCAGCTTCTTTGAGATTCCCTTCCAATTCCGAAATAGCTCCGAGATTAGTGTATGCGGGTTCATAATCTGGATTTATTTGTGATATTTTTTTAAACATCTCCTTGGCTAAATTAAATTCTTTACTTTCGATATAAATCATACCAAGAAAGTGAAGTGCCATTATATTTTCGTTGTCTTCATCTAAAATTTTTCTAAATGTAATAATTGCCTTATCTACCATGCCTACGGAGAGATAAAGATTTCCAATTTTTGCAAGAATTTCTATTTTATTTGATGATTTCTCAAGAATTTTTTCATATACTGATATGGCATCATTAATCTGTCTTTCTTTAACATAAATTGAAGCAAGTACTTTTAAGGCTTCCAAATTATCTGGTAAGTCCTTTAAAACGGTTTCAATATATTTTTTTGCTTGTTCTAAATTATTTGTTTTTAAATAGGCATCTGCAAGAATTATTTTTAAAAAATTAGATGACGGGTCTTCTTTTAATGCTTTTTCATAATAATAAATGGCAGAATTCAAATTGGCGGTTATACTACTATAATATCCTGCTATAAAATTAAAATAAGGATTTTCCTCTATTGCAAAGGTCAAAGATGGTATAAACAAAAAAAGAAAAAATACAATAAAAGTTCTTAACATGAATTATTATGACATACTGGTTACAGATTTAACAAGTAAAGGGAGAGAAATTGAAAAGAGAGGGAGGATTACCCCCTCTCTTTAAGAGTTAACAAGAACTCTTGCATTTGCATGTAGGCATTGCCTTACCAGAGACCTTTTTAATCATAATACACCTCCCCTTCATAGGGATTTAAACCTCTTCATGAGGTTTTTTAGAGCTTCATGCTCTGATTTTATTATATCAATTTTTTGTAAAAATTATTCAAAATAAATTATCATTAATCCATGAAGGCAAAATTAAAAAGAATTTTCCAGTGCCAAAGTTGTGGCTATATTTCACCTAAATGGATTGGTCGCTGTCCAGACTGTGGTACATGGAATAGCCTTACTGAGGAAGTAATTGAGGATAAAAAGAGTGAAACCAAAATTTTATCTGAGTCAGTTAATCCTATACCAATAAATTTAGTTGAACTTACAACTTCTACAAGACTTCTGACAGGAATTAACGAATTCGACAGAGTTCTTGGTGGTGGTATCGTAAAAGGTTCACTTATCTTGATTGGAGGAGACCCTGGTATTGGAAAATCAACCATTTTACTACAAGCCTCTAATAATCTTGCGAAACAGTTTGGCAATGTCCTTTATGTTTCTGCAGAAGAATCCCTTACTCAAATAAAATTAAGAGCAGAAAGACTTGGAATAAGCTCAGATAGAATTTTACTTTTAAGTGAAATACTTGTTGAAAAAATTATTGATTGTGCTAAGGAGGAAAGTCCAGCTGTGTTAATTATTGACTCAATTCAGACTGTCTATACAGAAGAATCTCTTTCAGCGCCTGGCTCTGTTAGTCAGATCAGAGAGTCTGCAACGAAGTTTATGGGTTTTGCAAAAAGTACTGGTGTTCCTGTCTTTTTAATTGGTCATGTAACTAAAGAAGGAGCAATAGCAGGTCCCCGCGTGCTTGAACATTTGGTGGATACGGTTCTTTATTTTGAAGGAGACCGAGGTTATGCTTATAGAATCCTTAGAAGTGTAAAAAACAGATTTGGTCCAACTAATGAAATAGGAGTCTTTGAAATGACCTCAGAAGGTCTTGTAGAGGTTGAAAACCCTTCTTTAATTTTTCTTTCTGAACATGAATCGTCAAGTGGTTCGGCAATAACAGCAACTATTGAAGGAACGAGAGCAATTTTAACAGAAATACAGGCACTTGTTGCACCTTCAAATTTTGGTATTCCAAGAAGAAACTTTATTGGAGTTGATTATCAAAGAGTTAATCTGCTTGTTGCTGTTCTTGAAAAGCGTGGAAGGATAAACCTTGCAGGGGCTGATATTTTTGTGAATGTAGTGGGAGGACTGAGAATAACTGAACCTTCATCTGATTTAGCAATAATCTCATCAATAGTTTCATCTTTTAGAGATACTTCCCTTCCTGAAGGAACTGTTATCTTTGGTGAAGTTGGGTTAAGCGGAGAGGTACGGGCAATATCTCAAACTGAGGTAAGATTAAAGGAAGCATCCCGAATAGGTATGAAAAGCGCAATTATTCCTAAGAGCAATTTTGAAAGGCTTAAAGAAAATTATGGATTAACCATAAAGGGAGTAAGATCAATAAATGAACTTCTTGAAAGTATTATTAGTTAGTCTAATTATAATTATAATTTCAGGCTGTGCTGAAAAGAAACCTCAGGTATTAAAGGAGTTTTATGCAGAGAATATTCAAGATTTTATAAGGAAGATGCAAAATTATCAAAGCCTCGAAAGTTCATTAACTATTGAGTATGAAAGCAAGGGAAGTCTTTTCAGTGCAGATGCCTCCCTTAAAATCTATAAAAATGAAACCCTTCTTCGTGTTTATTATATGGGCTTTACTGTCGGTGAAATATACGAAAAGGAAGGTGAATTTTCGTCGAACTTGCCTATGGAAAGAGACAAAATAATGCAAATCCTAACAGGTATAAAAAGAGGTTTTATGTGGTGGAATGGCGATTTTGAAGTAATTGAAAATGAAAAAAACTTTATTTTAAGAGAAAGTGATAGAGAAATTGTCTTAACAAAAAATGGGTTTATACCTGTGAGTCAGACTTTTACCTTTGAGAATCAGAAAATTTTTATTGTCTATGAAGATTTTAAGGAGTTTCAAACCCATGATAAAACCACTTTAATAATGCCGTCGCAAATTATAGTTTATTACAAAAGCAGAAATTTAAAAATCAAAATAGAAAAGTTAAAACTAATAAATGGGTAAAAAATTAGGGCAACATTTTTTAAAAAATAAAGAGATTCTTCAAAAAATTGTAAGTGCTGCAGAAATTGGTCCTCAAGATAAGGTAGTTGAGATTGGTGCAGGAATGGGAGATTTAACGGAGCTATTAATTAAAACTACAAAAGAAGTAATTGCCATAGAGATAGATCCTTCTCTTTTTAAAATTTTAGAGGAGAGATTTGTTCATAGAGAAAATTTGAAATTAGTTAATCAGGATGTCTTTAATTTTCCCTTTGAAGAGATTGGAACATTTAAGGTCGTGGCAAACATTCCCTATTATATAACGAAACCAATAATTTTTAGACTAATCGAAGTAAAAAATCTTATTTCAATGACTTTGACAATACAAAAAGAAGTAGCACAGAGACTTGTTGCAAAATCTAACTCAAAGGCATATTCCGCTCTTAGCATCATTGCGCAATATTATACAACTGCTGAAATAAAATTCTATATACCTCCGAAATTTTTTACTCCTCCTCCTAAAGTTGAGTCAGCAGTAATAAAAATAGACAGAAGAAAAGCTCCCGCAGTAGAATTAGAAGATGAGAGACTTTTTTTTAAAATTATTAAATCAGCCTTCGGTCAGCGCAGAAAAATTATATCTAATTCATTAAAATCGATTATTAATCAACCAAAGGAAATTCTATTAAAAATCGGCATAGATCCTATGAAAAGAGCAGAGGAATTCACAATTAAAGATTTTGCATATATAACCAACGAACTTTGCAAATATTGCAAATAGGAATGTAATTTTTGCAAAATTAGAGCCTTCCTTTATTAGTCTTTTAATCATCAACATAATAAAAAATAAAGTTTTTTTAGTTTTGGAATGATAATTGAATGTATAGATGCAGAGAAAACAAAAAGGAGGTGAGAAAAAATGAAAAAGATATTTATTATAGCCGTTACTGCTCTGTTTGCTCTTGCAATAATTGGTGGCGCAGCCTACGCATGGAGAGGTGGCGGATCTGGATATGGTGGAGGCTATGCATGTCCAGCCTACAACAATGTAGACCCTCAAAAAGCACAGAAGTTCTACAATGATACTTTACCGTTGAGGCAAAAACAACTTCAGCTTAGAGGAGAACTTGCACAGCTTTATGGACAACCAAATCGCGACTGGAATGTTATAACAAAGAAACAGCAGGAAATGGTTCAGCTAAGAACTGAAATGCAGAAGAAAGCTCAGGAATATGGACTACCCTAAGGTTGTGGAATGATGATGCAAAAGTATAACAGGGGATGTTAAAATTGATTGAATTAATTTTATCCTTGCTTTGCAAGGGATTAACAAAAAGGAGGTTTGAGTTATGAAGAGGTTATTTAGTATGATTTCGGTGGTATTAGTAATTGCAGTATTTGTAGGTGTATCTTTTGCACAGAAAGGAATGGGCCCACAGTATCCAATAGGAGTTGATCCAGCTAAAGCACAGCAGTATTGTAAAGAAGTTCAACCTCTCTATCAGAAAGATTTACAGTTAAGAGGCGAACTTCTAACATTATGGGCACAGCCAAATCCTGACTGGAATGCTATAAAACAAAAAGAGCAGGAAAGGGCATCTCTTAGAGTTGATATGCACAAGAAAGCTTATGAAATGGGACTTCCTTATGCTCCAGGTGGAAAAAGAGGATTAAATATCAGAAGAATCTGCGGATGGTAAAAATTAAGGGGGCAGTAGCCCCCTTTTTAAGGATTAACAAAATGAAATTGAGTATATTGATAATGATTTATTTAATAATCATAGATGCAGTTGTATCTGCTCAAGAATGGCATGAATCCTATGACCCAAATACAGAAATTTCTATAAAAGGAAAAATTGTCGAAGTTATCGACAAAGGAAAAGTACCTGTTGTTATTGGAATTATAAAGAATGAAAAGATTTATAATGTTATTACAGCACCAGGATGGTATATCATACAGGAAAGAATAGATTTTAAGCTCGGAGATGAAGTGGTTGTTCATGGCTCAAAGTTTTTTTCAAAAAAAGGTGAACTTTTTATTATCGCAAGATCAATTCATAACATACAAAATGGAAAGATATATCAACTAAGAGAAGACCATAATATGATGCCAAAATGGCGCGGTAAAGGAAAACATTTTAGATATTAAGCTGATCCTTTTTAATAGGACCGAATACAGTAAGATTAAAACTATCCTTTCTTAAATAATGTGCTACTTTTCTGATATCTTCAAATTTAATTTTCTTAATCTGGGATATTTGTTCCTTTACTTTATAAACGCCGCCCAAGTATATTTCATTATATGCAAGAGTTTGCATTACAGAAGATGGAGATTCAGAGGAATATATAATTTGTGAGATTATCTGTGTCTTTGCTCTATCTATTTCTTCTTCTTTCAAATTATCAGGAAGTTTTTTTAATATATCCATTATAACTTTTATGACTTTGTTTATTTTCTTATACTCACATGCTGTGTATATGCCAAATACACCGGTATCAGAATAAAAGGAAACAAAGGAATAAATATTGTAAGCCAGCCCTCTTTTTTCTCTAATCTCTTGAAAAAGTCTGGAACTTACACTTCCTCCAACAATACAATTTAGCAATGTAAGAGGTAGTCTATTTTCATGTCTAAAAGGAACAGTTTCGAATCCTAAACAAAGATGAACTTCATGTAGCTCTTTTTCATAAACTTTGATGCCTGGTGAAAATTTTGCAGGATTATCAAAAAAAACAGGTTTTGATTTTCTTTTTTTTATATTTTTTTCAAGAAAATTCGTTAATTCATTTTCATCAAAATTTCCTGCACAAAATATTAGACTATTCCCTACACCATAATAATTTTTAAAACAGTCAATTATATCTTCTCTTGTAATATTACTTACAGTATTCTCTTTTCCTAAAATAGGGAGCCCAAGACTATTTTGAAAGGCGTTTTCCATAAAAATATCATGGGCAAATTCTTCAGGAGTATCATTAACCATTCTGATTTCATCGAGAATAACTGAACGTTCTTTTTCTATCTCTTGTTCAGGAAAAAGAGGGTTCGAATATAAATCACAAAGTAAATCCAAGTATCTTGATATTTGCTTTTTTAATCCCTTTACATATATAGATGTAAATTCTCTTGTTGTAAAGGCGTTTATATCTCCCCCTAAGGAATCTATTTCATAAGATATTGTTTTAGCATCTCTTTTTTTCGTTCCCTGAAAAAATAAGTGTTCAATAAAGTGGGATAAACCATTTTTTTCTGCAGGGTCATGTCGAGAACCATGTTTAATCCAAATTCCCAAGACAAAAGACTGGAATTTGTCCATTTTTTGTAGTATTACAGGAATTCCAGAGGAAAGATAGATTTTTTTGGGCATTGACTATTTTATATAGTTTCTTCCTTAAATTTCTTTAAGAGCTTCTTTTCTGCTTAAACGAGGTCTTCCAAGTTCGTCAATTTCAAGGACTTTAACAGGGACTTGCTCTCCGATTTTCAAAACATCGGATATTTTTTGAATTCTTTTGTCTGCTATCTGAGAAATATGAAGAAGCCCTTCTACTCCTGGAAAAATTTCAATAAAAGCACCAAAATCAACAATTCTCGTTACTTTTCCCATATAAATTTTCCCAACTTCTGCTTCTTGCGTAATTCCCTTAATTATCTCAATTGCCCTTTTTGCAGAAGCCTCATTTGTAGATGCTATTTTTACAATACCTTCTTTGTCTTGAATGTCTATTTTAACTCCTGTTTCTTCTATGATTCCTTTGATAACCTTGCCTCCAACACCAATAATGTCTCTTATTTTTTCAGGTTTTACTGATAATTTATAAATTCTTGGTGCAAAAGGTGAAAGCTCTTTTCTTGGTTCAGATATTACTTCAAGCATCTTTTCAAGAATTTTTAGCCTTGCTAACCTTGCCTGCTCAAGAGCGAGCTGAAATAAATCATAACTAATTCCTGATATTTTTACATCCATTTGAAAGGCTGTTATACCCTTTGAAGTACCTGCAACTTTAAAATCCATATCACCATAATGGTCTTCCATGCCAAGAATATCAGTAAGAATTACCGTTTTGTCTTTTTCTTGAATTAATCCCATGGCAACTCCTGCAACAGGTGACTTTATCGGTACTCCTGCATCCATTAGAGATAAAGTAGCCCCACAAACTGTAGCCATTGATGATGAACCATTTGACTCAAGTATGTCTGATACAACTCTTATTGTATATGGAAATTCTTCCTTAGATGGAATAACATAGGTTAAAGCTCTTTCAGCCAAATAGCCATGACCTATTTCTCTTCTGCCAGGACCCCTAAGGGGTTTAACCTCGCCAACACTGAAGGGTAAAAAATTATAATGGAGCATGAAAGTTTTAAAGGCTTCTCCTTCAAGAGAATCTATCTTTTGTTCGTCTTCTGAGGTGCCAAGTGTTGTTGCAACAAGTGCCTGAGTTTCACCTCTGGTAAAAACAGCTGAACCATGCACTCTTGGAAGTATACCAACCTTACAATAGATTTCTCTTATATCTTCGGGTTTCCTTCCATCTACTCTTAATCCTTTTTCAATGATATTACTACGAATTGTATTTTTCAGAATTTCATCAAAATATTTTATTATTTCTGAAGTTAAATCTTTTGTTGGGTCTGCAGTTATTTCTTTTCTTATCTCTTCTTTGTTGATAGTTACAACTACCTCATTTAGTAGCTCATTAAGAGCCCTCTGACGTTCCTGTTTACCATTTACAATTAAGGCTGATTCCAATCTGTCTGCTACAATCTTTAATATTAAGTCTTTTAATTGGTTATTATCTTCAATTGAAGTTAAAACTCTTTTTTGTTTCCCCGCAATATGCTTTAGTTCTAATTGAAGTTGAACTGTTTTTTTGATGTATTCATGGGCAAACTTGAGAGCCTCTGTAAGGGTTTCTTCAGATATCTCATTCCCGCCGCCTTCAACCATGGTTACAGCTTTTTCTGTTCCTGCTACAACAAAGTTAAGATCACTTTTTTCAATTTCTTCATTATCAGGATTTAATACAAAATTTCCATCAATTCTTCCAACTCTAACTGCACCAACAGGTCCTTCAAAGGGAATATTAGAAATAGTTAAAGCGGCAGATACTCCTATGATGCTTAAAATATCTGCAATATTTTCATCACCATAAGAAAGCACAGAAGCTATTGCTTGAGTTTCATAATTAAAACCTTTAGGAAAAAGAGGTCTTATTGGTCGGTCAATTAGACGAGAAACAAGAACTTCTCTATCTGTTGGTTTTCCTTCTCTCTTAAAGAAGCCACCGGGAATTTTACCTGCCGAATAGGCTTTTTCCTGATAGTCTACAGTTAACGGAACAAAATCTAAATTTTCCTTTGGATTTTTTTCTGAAACTACTGTACATAAAACATAAGTATCACCATATTTTACTAATACTGAACCATCTGATTGTTTTGCTATGAATCCTGTTTCTAATATAAGATTTTTTCCTTTTAGTTCAATTTCTACTTCCACATCCTACCTCTTATAGTTTATTTTCTGAGATTAAGTGTTTCCAGAATTTTGTTATATCTGCCTTTATCAATTTTCTTTAAATAGTTTAAAAGCTTTCTTCTTTGAGCAACTAATTTTAATAAACCCCTTCTTGAGTGATGGTCTTTCTTGTGGACCTTGAAATGTTCGGTTAAATAGGAAATTCTCTCTGTAATAAGAGCAATTTGAACTTCTGGAGAACCTGTATCGGTAGGATGTGTTTTAAAGCTTTCAATTATTTCTCTTTTTCTTTCAGTAGAAATCCCCATTTTTTCACCACCTTTCTTAATATAAGATTAACTTTAAAATTTAACATAAATTTAAGAATTTAGTAAAGTTTTACTCAATTTTTTATCTATAAGGTTTTTGCCTTTTTTTGTTTTTTCAACTTTAATATATTAATTTGGCACATAAAATTTTTACACTAACTTGCAAACAATACTTGACATTAATTAACCATAGTATGTTATCATAAAAATGTCTGGTGGCTATACCGGAGGGGAAAAACCCGTTCCCATTCCGAACACGGAAGTTAAGTCCTCCAGGGCCGATGATACTATGACCGCGAGGTCATGGGAAAGTAGGTTGCTGCCAGGCATTTTTTTTATGAATATGCTAAATTTATTGTTTGTAAAAAAGAGTTATTATTTAGCTTCCTCTATTATTTTATCAATCATCATTCTAAAAATTAATTTGTGAAAGGGTAAAAAGCAATACCAGTAAACCCTTCCAAGCAGTCCTTTAGGATAAAAGTAGGCAGTTTGAGTAAAGATTTCACCATCAATTAAAAATTCAAGCCATGCTTTGCCTGGGAGCTTCATTTGAGCTTCAAGAAGAAGTCTTTTACCCTCTATAAGATCAATCACCTTCCAGAAATCTATAACATCGCCTATTCTAATTTCTTCTGATTGTCTTCTGCCTCTGTTTATTCCGTAACCTCCGAATATTTTATCAATCAGTCCTCTTATTCCCCATAAAAAATTCAGTGCATACCATCCTTTTTGTCCTCCAAGATTTTTACATACATCAAATATTTTTGAAGAGTCTGTTTTTTTAATCTGTCTGATGTATGTGTCCCTGTATACAGCCTTTGAAATCTCGGGGATTTTAGGTACATCACATTCTAAGCCTTTTGAACTGTCACACCAACTGCTTAAAACTTGATTTTTTTCAATCTCTTCCATGGCTTTTTTAACAGCTTCTTTAAAAGGCGTTATTTTTATATGTGGGAAATATCTTTCAGCATAATCGTTAATTTTTACTGTTTTTGTTTTTAATCCTAAAACTAATTCTTTTGCCAATTTATAATTTACTGGAGTAAAAAGAACAAGCCAATATGAGGAAAGTCTTGGTGAAAGAACAGGTACCCCGATGATAATTCTTTTTAATCCCATAACTTGAGCAGTTTCAATTAACATTTCTTTAAAGGTCATCGGAGACATTCCTATGTCTATCATTGAATGTATTGGTATTTCATGAAAGATTGCTGACTTAAGATATTCAATTACATCATCTATATAAATTGGACATGTTTCAGTATTAACCCATTTTGGAGTTATCATTAAAGGGAGTTTTTCCACAAGATTTCTTATTATTTCAAAACTTGCAGAACCAGAACCAATAATAACGCCAGCTCTAAACCAGGCTACACTTACATTTTCTGGTTTTTCACTCAGAATTTTCCCTGTAAGAAATCTGCTTTTTAAATGCGTGCTTGCATCCTTGAATTCACCTAATCCACCAAGGTAGATTATTTGTTTAACTTTGTTTCTTTCACAGCATACCCTAAAATTTTCAGCACTTTGTTTCTCCAGCTCAAGATAATTTTCATCTTTACCCATCATATGAATTAAATATACAGCAACATCAACCCCTTTAAGGGCTTCCTGTAGGACTGGAATATTAAAGGTATCTCCTTCGTAAACTTGGCATCTTTGTAGAATATAGTTTTCAAGTTTATTTTTATTACGAACTAATAATTTGATTTTTATGCTTTCATTTAGAAGATTATAAAGAAGTCTTCTTCCTACAAAACCTGTTGCTCCTGTAAGTAAAACAGTTTTCATTTAATTGTTTTTATTAATGTTTGTGCCCTTTTTCAGTATGTCCCCCGGCAATGATGTAGATTACCTCTGAATCAGATATGTTTTCTAATAAACAGCTTTCTTCCTCTACAATATGAAATGCGTCTCCTTCATATAGGATTCCGTTGTATTCTCCTGTAACTTTTACAGAACCTTTTAAAATAAAGACTATCTCTTCATGACCTTTCCCAGGTTTTATTAATCTATCTTTTTCTTTATATCTTAAAACTCCATAAATCATGTAACAGGCATGGGAGCCTGTCAGTTCAGAACCAATTACAAACTCCTCAGATTTTAATTCTTCAATAGATTTTCTTACATTAAGAACTTTCATCAATTAAATTTTAAACTTTCTGTGTAATAAAATCAATCACTTTATTTTGCAATTTTATATGAAAATTATATCGAGAATTTTGGATAAAACTAAACATCCATTTCTGTTAAGCTGAGCATGAAAAAGTTATTTATCAAGGACTTCTCTTAATTTCTTTGATAAAAGTTCAATACTAAAAGGTTTTTGAATAAAATTATAGGAATTTTCATCAATCCCATATTTTTTAAGAGTATTTACTGGTAAGGCAGACATATATAGGACCTTAATATTTGGTCTACAATTTTTGATTTTTCTTATTAACTTAGAAACTCCTATTCCAGGCAAAACTATATCTGATATAACAAGATGTATAGTTTTATTGTAAAATTGAGACATTAATAAAGCCATATCTGTTGTGACTGCCTC
>Ga0308418_1000267_pt1 | contig 32302 bp, 34 predicted proteins | sample HotsprSampleR4cd_FD_203517 | JGI IMG/M metagenome (GOLD analysis project Ga0308418, IMG submission 203517) | Hot spring phototrophic mat microbial communities from Mushroom Spring, Yellowstone National Park, Wyoming, United States - 20090729_R4cd ... | reverse complement strand
TGTTGAAAGTTCTCACAGAGATCCGCGACCTGCTGGCGCAACAGCAGTCGCAGGAGAAGCTGGGGTTTGGGCCACCGCCCACGCCCACTACCATCTTTATTAACCGCTCTCACGGCGGCGTCTGGTATCGATTGGACGGCGGCAATCCAGTTGTAATTCCAGAGCCAGCTTTGACCTGCCGGCTGCAGGGGATCGGGTTCGAGACCGTCTCCCGACGCGACCGAGAGACGTCTAAGCTGCACATCCGCGTCGCAGCCGACCGCCCGTACATCCTGGAATCTGGCGGCACCACCCAGTTCAGCCGCAGTTTCCTGGCGGCATGCGCCACTTTCTTGCCTGGAGCTCTGCACAACAAAGTCGTCACTATCCAGCCTGTTCCTGGAGACGATGACAGCGTCTTGTTCTGCCGGCTCTTCGTCAACAATGAGCTAGTGCGGGCAGCAGAGGTTCCGCCTGTAAGCGAATCGGAAGCTTGGCGGGCCATTGCCAAGCAGGCGTTGGCGGCGGTCAACGGCCAGTAAGCACAGTAGCAATGTGCTGGAGCAACAAGGGATCCTGGGCAGCTGGATCCCTTGTTGGTCTTTCAGAGCAGCAGTAGCGTCTGGGCGGCGGCAAAAAATTTTGCCAAAGGTGTTGACAGAAGCAGTGACAGAAGATACGATAGGAGTGTAGTTGATGGAGGCTACTCCAATGATTCGCGAGTTAATTCACAGTTCAATTATTTCTATCTTCGATTACGAAGACGCAACCCACCCTCAATATCCAACTGCCTATTACTTGGATCTACTTAATGTTAAGATCCGGTGGATCACAAAGATTGATTCTTGGGTTCCTCCTGAAGTTTACGAAGGAGTCTGGGTGCCGATCTTTGAAGCTTCACCGGAAGCAGATGTCCAATCTATAGTGGACGATCTTGTTGCCATCGAAGATGTCCTTATTGATCACTGCCTGCAATTCCAAGCAGAGTGATATCTATCCAATCCTGCCCAGCGGGATCCACAAAGGATCCCCTTTTTTTGTTTGGAAGAATGCTTGATGGGTATGCAAGCAACAAAAGCTCTGTCGGTAAGCAACCCAGAGATGCAGAGAGCTATCGCCAAACAAGCGCTTTGTTATACTGTAGGTAGTCTTGCTGACGCGGTTACATCGGAGGACGACCGCATGGAGCAGAATCTCACAATGATAGATTTGTTTTCTGGCTGTGGCGGAGTGACTACTGGATTTAAAGCTGCAGGATTCCAGCCGCTTGCAGCAGTAGAGTACGACCACGCTGCTGCCCAGACGTATCGGCTTAATCATCCTGAAGTGGTTCTATACGAAGAAGACATCAGAAATATATTGCCTGACAAGATGATGAGCGACTGCAAAATAGAGAGCGGTCAGCTTACTGTGTTGAGCGCATGCTCTCCTTGTCAGCCTTTTAGTACACTAAATCGCTCCAAGATTGGCTACGAAAGAGCTTTCTTAATTCTGGAAGTCATCCGTTTTGCTGAGAAGCTACGGCCAAAGTTTCTATTTATGGAGAATGTGTCGGGGCTAAAGAAAGATCCAAAGATATTGGATAAACTGGTCAGCAAGCTAAAAGAATTGGGATACAAAGTTACTTGGGCCATCATAGATGCTGTGAACTACGGAGTACCGCAATTCCGTAAGCGATTGATTTTATTGGGCACTATCCTCGATGTGGAGATAAGAATACCAGATCCTACACATGCCCCCACCGAAGAAGCAGCAATATTAGGAATACTGGGGCAAGAGAAGTGGCTTACAGTCAGAGATGCTTTTGCTGGGCTCCAAGACTTAAATAACGGAGAAGCAAGCGAAACTGATCCATTGCATAAAGCAAGAAAACATGCGCCTTTAGTGCTGGAAAGATTGAAACACATACCGCATGACGGAGGCAGCAGAAAGAGCCTGCCGCTTGAATTACAGCTGCCGCGCTTTAGAGACAACGATTATCACGGATATGAAGACATCTACGGAAGAATGGCTTTTGATAGGCCTTCCAATACTCTGACTACTGGATGCACTAGTCTCACCCAAGGAAGATTCGCTCATCCCACGTCTGATCGCTCAATAACTCTCAGAGAAGCAGCACGCTTGCAGACATTCCCAGACTCTTACCGGTTCTACGGCAGCTATGGACAAATTGCTACTCAGATAGGCAATGCTGTTCCAGTCAGACTGGCAGAAGTATTTGCGCATTATTTTCGCCAGCTGGTGGAGCAGCAAATTTGCCAAGCAAGCGATGGCAGCAGTCAACAGACAGCAGTAAAGCAATAGCAACACGATAATCAACAAAGATCCAGAGCAGCTGGATCTTTTGCTGGCTTTGGCGAGCAGCGCCATCTGTCTAGTAGCAAAAACTTTGCCAAAAGTGTTGACAGAAGCAGTGACAGAAGATACGATAGGAGTGTAGTTGATGGAGTCTCTTATGCAATCCGACAACATTCACAGAATTCACAAGTCCATTCATCGTTCGATCCTTTCGATTCTGGAAGCAGAAGATGCTTCCCACCCTCAATATCCAACTGCCTATTACTTGGATCCTATTGAGTGCAAGATCCGGTGGTACACCCAGGCTACCCAGGCCAGCACTTCAGCTTGTGACGAAAACTGGGTACACGTCTTAACAGCGCACCCCAGGGCGATCCCTCAGTCCATAGTTGATAACCTCCTTAAACTGGAGATGAGCTTTGCAGCAGACTGCGAGCAGTTCCAGAAAGACGGTAAATGGAAAAACAAGCCAGTCTACTCTACATACCGGATTGAGGCTAACGTGACTGTCTACTATCCACCAGAAAAGTGGTTTGACGCATTTGATTTGTGCAGTATTCGCTGGCAAGCAAAGAAAGGCATGGGAGCTGAGGAAATTCTTGCTGGGTTCGATCTGGGTGGAAATGTAGACTATCAGGAAGCTCTTGACTGGATTAAGAAAGTGATTCATCAGAAAAAGCGCCAGAAAAAGCATCGCTAACAAGCCACGTGTCATCTTGTTCAGCAGGGATCCCAAAAGGGATCCTTTCGCTTTTCGGATTCGAACGCGACTTCGTCGAGTCAAAAGTGTCGGCAGATGCGACAGCAGCAGTCGAGCTCAAGCAGACTCCAGCTCTTCTAGTCGCTCGATGGCTTGCAAATACTGCCGCCAAGTCAGTTGAGAGGGATCCAGTTCGTCTGGCGGGATCCCTGCTGCTTCTGCGATTACTTGCTGGGCGTCTTCTGGGCTCAAATTCAACTCCAAGCAGACCTCCAAGAGGCTATACCAAGCTTGTTGCGTAATCGGATCGTCGTCGCCTTCTGTATCATCGATTTCTGGTTGATTCGGATCCAGATAAGAAACAGACTGATCTGGCGCAGAACATGCCGTGGATCCCTGGCGCACCGCAGCAGCAGATCCTTGAGCTGGCACCAGCCAGTCTTTCGGAACATGCCGGAGGGATCCCTCGACACGGACAACTGCCATCCGGCGGCTCTCTTGTTCCAACCAGCCTTCTCTTCCGCGGAGCAATGACGGCACGGGATCCCGATCCAAGAAGCGCACCTGTTGACCAGTAACGCTTGCATTACGCTTTTGCAGATTCGAGGATGTTGTGCTGCCCATAAGCTGCTGCTGTAGTGGTGACGCGCGCATGAAACAAAAGAGAGAGGGATCCTTCCACCCCTCCCTCCATGCCCATCATGCAGACACAAGTGTAGCACAAGCCAATTGGATCCAAATACAGAGCAGATGCAGCAACGGGGGATCCCTGTTGGTGACACCCGCCCGCACGCGTGATAAAAAAGAGAGAAAGGAGGTCGACGTTCCCTCCCTTCCCCAAGACAAAACTATGTCAAACACAATCTTAACCCAAAGAACACCCAACGGCAAGACCCAAGAACAAACTTTACCCACCCTTGACGAACTGCGGCGGTGGGCAGAGGCAGAACGCGAAGGATCTGCTATCGACCCGGACGTCTGGGCCGAGAACGTCGAGCTGGTGCTGCCTGGAGGGCAAGCACCATATGAATTTTTGGGAGAGGTGATCGAGCGTCGGCAGCGGGTGAAGAACTACATCACAGTCGAATCGGCCAGGCTGATCCTACGCTACGCCCACCTGCAGCACGGCTACTGGGTTGTCTACGGCGAAGGGGGCGATGTTCCTTACGCCAAGCCATATCGACCCCGCGTGAATTCGGACGGCAAGGTAATCAAGTACGAGAACCCGCCTGGGCTGCCAGCGACGCCCGTGTTGCCCTGGATGCCAGGCGTAAGCTGGGCCAGGGTCAAAGCGGATCCACGGATCCCTGTGGCCGTGGTCGAGGGCGCCAAGAAGGCTATGTCCTTGATCTCCTTCAGGCTTCCTGCCGTAGGGATCCGCGGCATCACCCAGTGGCACGCCAAAGACGAGAAAGATCCCTGGCCGGTGCTGGTGGAGCTGGCCCGCGGTGGACGAGTGATCTATCTGTTCCCCGACCAGGACCAGAAGGTGCGGACACGGTCGGACGTCTACCGTCAGAACCTGAAGTTGGGCATGGCCCTGGAGCGCTGTGGCGCCCGTGTGCGGCTGGTGGAATGGGATCCCAGGCTGGGCAAGGGGATCGACGATGTGCTGGCCGGGCTGGGGCCGCGGGCGATGAAATGGCTGGAAGAAGCAGTGGCCAATGCCCGCGGGATCCGCGAGCTGCGACGCGCTGCTGACGTGGCCCAAGCGCGGCGGGTGGTGCTGTCGGATCTGGGGGACGAGCGGCAGGTGGTGCGCGGGTTCTTGCCTCAGGTGAAGCTGGAAGCAGGCGAGATCCTGGCCCTGGATGCGCCTATGGGCACGGGCAAGACAACACGGATCGGGGAGATGGCTCGCCGTTGGATCGCCGAAGGCGGGCAGGTGGCAGTATTCTCACCTTTAAACTCCCTGGGACAGCAGACGGCAGAGCGTTGGGATCTGCCTCATGTCCACGACTACTCGCCCAAGCAAGCCAACATCCTGCAGGCGGACGTGACGGCGCGGGGTGGCGTGGTGGCCTGCATCAACTCAATTGAGCGAGTGGCGCAAGCGCTGGATCCCCAGCGAGCGCTGCTGGTGGTCATCGATGAGGCTAACCAGACGCTGCTGGATGCTGTTGAAGGCGGCACGCTGAAGAACAAGTGGACGCCGAAGCTCAAAGAATTGACTCAGTTACTACAGCGGGCCAGCACGGTGGTATTGTCCGAGCACTTGCTGCGGCAGGACACGGTGGCGCTAGTGGATGCGCTGGTGAGGATGCCGGTGCGCTGGCTGCGGTACACCAAGTGGGGATCCCTGTGGCCAGTGCGGCTGTATGACGACCCGGATGCCAACGGGCTGCGCGCAGACGTGGTGGAGCGGCTGCAAGCAGGGGGGCAGGTGCTGCTGCTGTCCACATCGCAGCGGGAGTGTGCGCGGTGGGAGCTGTGGGCACAAGAACACGGGATCCGCCATGCACGCATCGATGGAGAGACCAATGAGAACGGGATGTTTGCCGACTTCTTCAGGGATCCCAACGCTTGGCTACAGAAAGAACAGCCGCAATTGCTGATTGCCAGCCCCAGCGTCAAGACAGGCGTGTCTATCGAAGTCGACTACTTCGATTTGGTGGTCGGGTTGTTCCCGGCACTGGATTCGACCACAGCGCTGCAGATGCTGGGGCGGTACCGGCCCACAATAGAGCGCTGGGTGTGGAGGCCGGCGTATGTGCCGCCAGAGCCCGACGACCAAGGCAATCGACTGCGGGTGTTTGCGGCGCTGAGGGACGAGTTGGCGGTGTTCAAGGTGGATCCAAAGGCTCTCGACAATCCGTGGATGAGGTTTTATGTGGCCACACGGGCGCGGCGGTGGGCGGAGAAGATCGCTGCACGCGAATCGCTGGTGTGGCTGCTAGAGCACGGCGGGCACCAGGTGGAGCGAGTGACACGGGATCCCGAAGTGCGCAAAGCGATTGGATCCCTGTGGAGCGATTACACCGAGCGGGTGGAATGGGCGTGGGCTGTGCAGCAGGCTCAGGTGGAGACGAATGAAGACGTGGAGTGGGCGCTGGAGACCCTGGATTCGCTGGAGGCCAGCACAACAGCACGGCTGAAGGCCCACAAGATCTTGGTGCAAGACGAATTTCCGGGAGCACGCTGGGATACGCCAGAGATGTGGCTAGCCCACCGGCAGTACAAAGGCAAGGCCCGACGGGCGGTCGAGGGAGCAGCAGACCAAGAGACACGGCAGCGGGCGATGGCCGAAGACACACAGAAAGTGATTGGGGATCCTGACTGTGTCACGGATTTGGTACCTGTCCATCGGCTGCCGCGGAAGCACGCTGATTATCAGTTGGCCAAACTGTTCCTGCCGCTGGTGCGACCGTTGATTGAGGCAGGACGGGTGGATCCGATGGGCGAAGCCGAAGCCAAAGTAGTGGAAGTCGCTCGGCGTCACGAGCGTATGCTGGCTCGCTACTGGGGGATCCACCTCAAGAAGTCGGATTCGGTAACAGCAGTCGTCAACAAGATCTTGCGCAAGTTCGGGGTGATGCCGCGGCGGGATCGGTTGGTTACCGTTGCTCCCAGAGTGCGGCTGTGGACGTACACGCTGTGGATCCAGCCGGAATTCCTGGAGCTGCTGGAGGCTTACTGGCAGGGCCGGCAACAGTCGGGCAAGTGGAAGGCGGAGCCAGGATGGGATCCGATCCCTGAGGCGTTTTATCGGCTGCCGAGGCTGCCTGTGTATGTGCCGCCAGGGCATGGGCCGCCGAAGTAAGCCAGTGACACAAAGGCATAACGACAGCGCCCACCGTGAGGTGGGCTTGGGTCCTTTGGGAGAAATGGGGTTTTGGCGGAAGTTTTGACCGGGATCCCCCACAGGGCGGCCACTGCTTGGCAGCGGATCCCTTGTTGAGGGCGTAGTGTTTGGCGTGGAGGGCGGTGGGGCTGCTGTCTAGGGGCTGGTGTTTGGGGTTGGATGTGGTGGATCTGGGGTGCATGGCGTACAACTTTCCCAAAATAGGATCCACCTTATTTACGACACCTGTACGCACCACCATCGACCTGCTATTGGCCAGGCATCACCACGGCGCCAGACAGGGATCCCTGGCATCCGGCCTGGGCCGCCGCGTAGCAGCGGATCCCTGGCAGAAGCTGGGATCCCTTGCGCACAACAAGACTGTCTGTGCTTGCTTGTGGCAAATCGTTGTTGTATGTGCCACAATTGCGACAGTGATAGACTGCAAAAGATATGGCAGTCAGATTCGACAGATTTAACCTTGTCTCCCGGCGTGCCGAGCGGACGCCAGAGGGGTATTTGCGCTGCGATGCCACTGCAGCGCGGGTTGGGGTCCTGGAATACCCACAGCCAGACGGGCGCGTGGTGCGGGAGTACCGTCCGCCAGAAGAAGCGTCGGATCCCAAGTCGTTGGCCACGTTCGGTGGCAAGGCGGTGACTCTGGAACATCCGCCCGAGATGCTGAACGCGGAGAACACCCGCGAGTATGCGGTCGGGTTCACGGGGACAGAAGTGGTCTATGACCAAGGGTTCGTGCGGGTAGTCGTGACCCTCACCGACCAAGAGGCCATCGACGCTGTCTTGCGGGGCGACGCTGTGGAAGTGTCGGCAGGGTACGAAGTCGACTTAGACCCGACCCCTGGGGTCGCGCCGGACGGGCAACCCTACGACGCTGTCCAGCGCAACATCCGCTGCAATCATTTGGCTGTAACCCGTCGCGGACGGGCCGGCCCAGAAGTTCGTCTACACTTAGACAGGAAGGAGGCTATGGCACAACTAACTCTAGACAACGCTGTGTTCGAGGTTCCGGAAGGGGTGGCAGCTGCTGTGGCCACCCACTTGCGTGCTCGCCGCCGGGATCAAGAAGAAGAAAAAGAGAAAAAACTCGGGGAAATCCTAGAAGGGATGGGATCCCGACTGGAGCGACTGGAGGCTTGCTCCGAAAAATGGAAGCAAGACCAAGAAGGGATCCAACAGCAGATAGCCCAAGTTCTGTCAGTGCTGGAGCAATTACTGCAGAAGCTGGAAGCCATGCTGCCTGCAGAAACCCCAGAAGAGCCTGCGTCCAGCGACAGCAAAGAAGGATCCCCAGAGGAGCCGTCGACAGCAACCCTTGATTCTCTGGTTGAGGAGCGCTTCCGAGTGGTTGCTGCTGCTCGCCAGATCCTGGGAGACAGCTATGACTGGCGAGGGAAGTCAACCGAAGAGATCCGGTTGGATGCTTTGCGCTCAGCAGGGATCCAATCTGAAGGCCACACCCCTGACTACCTGCGCGCCCGCTTTGACGCGCTGGTGGAAGCGGCTGGATCCAACGCCCTGCGTTCGGCTCTAGACTCGCTGCCGGCGACCACGGGCAGTTTGTTGCAGCTGCGCCCGCCGTCTAGTCCGGCCCGCTTTGCATACCAGAAGTAAAAGGAGGGATCCATGCAGACCACTTATCCGTTGAAACTAGAGATCGGCTTTCCAGGGCTCGTTATCCACACTCTGCGACGGGTGTCGGGCGTCTACGAAGGCCAGCGCCGCGCCCATCGAGTACAGTTGACTCCGGTCGAAAACGCACCCGAGTATCGAGTTGATGTAGCCTATCGCGGCCAAAGTTACACTTTGGTTCTGCCTCCCAACAGCCAACCAGTGCAAGGACTGATAGCTGCCCTTGGAGGATCTCCCTTGTTTGGCAAGCTACTGGCTTACGAGGACAACGGTACTGTCGTCCTCGAGTCTCGCCATCCTGGCACCTACTACCAGTTTACGGTCGCTCCGACTGGGTACACTGCCACTGTCCTGCAGGCTGCCAGTGACGGGGATCCCCTGCTTCCTGGCGTAGTTGTTTCCCAAATAGGTAGCGGGTTTGTACTGGGTGGCAGCCAGCCGGCAGGGATTGCGCTGCGCGACCACGTGTACGGCCACACCCGCGAGCACGTTGTGGGCGTGGGAGACGTTGGGGATCCCTATGTGCGTCCAGGTCGTCATATTGACGTGCTGCAGCAGGGTGAAGTTTGGGGATCCTTGGCTCTTGGGGCGACGCCGTCTGTTGGATCCCAGGCGCGCTACCAAACGGCCACTGGTCTGCTGACCACGGCAACTGGCTCCGGAACGGCTGTCTTACCTGGAGGCGTGTTCCGCAGTGGAGCGGTTGTTCTCGAGACTGGCGAGCGAATCGCTCGTGTGTCGTTGTTTGTCTAATGCGGAGGAGAGATGCTTACGGGACTGATACAGCAGGCGTTGCGGTACGTGGTGCCCCAGCTGGAGCGCACCGAGTACCCTGCCTACAAATTTTACGAGCAGTTTATTCCTATCGACGACCGGCCTATGCCTGGCGTCGAGACGGTGACTTACCAGCGGATTACCCACTATGGTGTGTGGACTCCGCTGGGATCCAACGCCAACGCGCTGGAGCCCAGCGACTTTCGCCTGGAGACTGTGTCCTACGGAGCCGAGTACTTCCAGGCCAAGTTCACCTACACCCAGGTGGAGATCGACCGGATTGAGTTCGCCAACCAAAACCAAGCGTACGGCCTGGTGCTGAACCTAACCCAAGAGAAGTACAACGCCGTCCTGGAAGGGTACAAACAGTTGGTTGACGACGTCTTTGCCGTGGGGCGACCCGCCAGCAACATCTTCGGGATCCTGACTCATCCCGACGTCTCTCGTCTGGTGTCCCCGTCGCCTATCACTTTTGACAACGATCCCGACACTAACCTGGCCATCTTGGCCCGCGGGGCGCTGTCCATTGTGCAGGCGACGAGAGAAGTCGAATACCCCGACCGGCTGATCCTGCCCACGTCTGTGTTCAACGTGGTGCTGCAGCAGCGGCTCGGCTCGTCCTCCGACACCACTGTCTTGGAGCACTTCTTGCGGGTTAACCCCTGGATCCGCGGCGTGGACACCAGCCCTCGTCTGGAGAACGCTGGCTTGAACGGCGGTCGGGTAGCCATCTACTACCGGTACGACTCGAACAAGATAGTAGGGATCATCCCAAAGCCCCTGACCGTACTGCCGCCTCAACAAGTGGCTCACGGGTTCGAAGTGTATTGTCACGCCCAGATCAGCGGCGTGCACGTCCGTCGTCCTGGATCAGTGTTAATCATGGAGGGCATCTGATGGCAGTCAAAACAGCAGAACAACAGACGACTTTGATCCCCAACCGTATCGCAGTCGTGTACGACCCTGACCGGGAGCAATTGCGGCCGCTGGCCGGACGCCGCTCCTTGCGCTCGTTCTCTGTATCGTGGTTCACCCGGCAAGGGCGGGAGCCGGCGACCGACGAGATCCGGTTTGAGCCTGGCGTGAACTGGATCCCTGGTCAGACCTGGGAAGAAATCAAGAAGCTGGATCCTGTGCAGCAGAGGCTGCAAGTGGGAGCGTTGCGGCCTTTCCAGCCGCGTGAAGTGGGTGAATCAGAGTCGACCACCCGCTACTCTGAAGAAGACGCCAAAGTCCTGGTCGACAACACCTGGGATCTGGTGCGGCTGGACAACTGGTTCCGCACCGAGCGCCGCCCAGGGATCCAAAACTACATCCAAGCTAGAATCGAGGCACTGCGCATGGGTCGCGTATGACATGACTGTCACGCCATCATTACTCAAGGCAAAATATCCTTGGCTGGCAGGGCAAGACGACGCTCGCTTGTCTCTGTTCTTGTCGAGTGCAACAGTGCAATTGGATCCTGGTCTCTACGGTAATCAATTGGATCGCGCCATCGAATTGTGGGTGCTGTGCCAATTGGTGCAATCTACTCCAGAGCTCCGCAGTCAACTGGCAACAGCTAGCGAGTCCATCTCTGCCCAGGGCCGATCTGTCTCGGTGACCTACGGCGCCCGTCGAGGTGACAATGCTAGCGGTAACTGGTTTTGTGATGAATTTGAAGCTCTAACAAGAGCCCTAACAGCCGGCGGACTGGTGGTGTAGCCGACACTCGACCGCCGACCAGATGCGAGCAGCCACCTCTGCCGGGGATCCCTCGGCATCAATGCGGACAATCCGCTGCGGCTCGGCAGCGGCCAGAGCTTGGAAGCCTTGGTGGACGCGGCGGTGAAACTCCAGGCGCTCCTGTTCGAGCCTGTCGGCAAGCCCAGACTTGACCAGCCCCACCTCAGGCGGAAGATCCAGCCACAGGGTGAGGTGCGGCTGCAGACCGCCGGTGGCCAGATGGTTGAGCTGGCAGATCTTCTCCAAGTCCAACCCTCGCCCGTAGCCTTGGTAAGCCAAAGTGGAATCGATAAATCGGTCGCAAACCACTACCTGACCGGCTGCCAACGCCGGCGCAATAACTTTGCTCACGTGTTCGGCCCGATCTGCCGCGTACAAGAGCAGTTCTGTCACCCGAGCCAAAGGATCCCCGTACAACAACAGATCCCGCAGTCTCTTTCCCAGTGCTGTGTCTCCAGGTTCGCGGGTGCACAGACAAGCGTAGCCTTCCTGGCGTAAGCGCTCGGACAGCAGGGCCTGCTGTGTGGTCTTGCCCACCCCATCTCCCCCTTCCAAAGTAATGAACAGACTGTTCGCCACGGGATCCCTCCTTCATCCAGCCGAGCACGGGTTCAGTCCTGTGGTATCGGGCGCAATCAACGCGAACTTCGGCGCAATCGTGAAGAGTACCGTCTGTGAGGCTTCCACAATCTGCACCCCACTAAACGCCTGCCAGTACTCCAATCGGCCCGTGGCGTTTCTGGGGGTGGAGTTCCCTCCCGCCACTACAAAAGCGTGGGTATACACCAGGTTGGCGCCCGTGCGCGACAGAGAGACTGGTGTACAGGTGACCACTCGTTGTGTAGCGTTGTAGACAGCACTCGGGTAAGTGAACGACACCCTGCTGTACCCCGACACGTTCAGCTCGTGCTTCGCCCACACCCGCAACGGGTCGCAGCCGTTCAGCTGCTGTTCGGTGTACGTCGCGCTGCCGTTTGCGGTGGCGGCGATAGGGGATCCCGTGGGCGTGGTGGCAATCCGGAACGTGGTAGTGTTGACCACCTCCACCACGTAGTAGGTAGTGGTGGTATTGAGCGGTGCCGGCGGGGATCCAGAGAACCGGATCCGATTGCCCAGAACAAGGTTATGCCCGTCCGACACGACGACATTAGTACTGTTGGCAGTGAACGTAGCCGTGCCCGTAGCCGCCACGAAGTTAGCCAGGCAGTGATATCTGGTGCCGGCGTGGAAGCTGTCGAATAGGTGTAACAAAGATTCGAGTGCTAGTTGCATATTGCCTCCTTAGTTTGAGCAAGGGTTAAGCGGCGGCCAGTCGCCGGTGGCTGGCGCAAGTTGGATGGCGTCGAGGTAGAGTGTACCTGTATAAACTTGCATACCTATAGCGATTCTGTCAAACGGCTCTGCATCCGCAGGGACAACAAATTCGAGAGTAGAATACCCAGTTGTTTCGGACAGTGTCGAATCACCCACATAATAGAGTTCGTCTTCCTGGGCCGTGTTGACGATGATGCTCCCCTCTCCTATCGCTTTATAAATCACACGGATCCGCAGCGGACGCGCCCAGGCAAGACTGGTGGAGGCCTCATGGAATTCGATGTAGAAGTAGAATCCCTGCGTCTCCACCGCATAGCAAGAGCTGGCGTCCTGATCGTAAACAATGGTGCCATTGTAGATATTGCTCCCGCCCTCCGCCTCCAGCGTTATCCCTTCGGCTCCACCGCTGTCTTCGTCTTCATCCTCGTCTTCATCGTCCTCATTGCCAGTGATCTCGTAGTCCGCATCCACAGTAAGCCCCAGCCCCGCCGCAGGGATCTCCATCCACCCGATCCCTACCGCCAGTCCTTCGGGAGCCAACACAGCGTGCTCTATCTCCACCGCCATACCCAGCCAGGGATCCCCGGGGATGATCGACACCTCGCTTGTCTTCATCTCGCACCCGATCCCTACCTGTGGGAAGCGGGTGGGGCTTACAGTGATCAGAGGAATAAAACTTGGGATCGTGCCTGGCGGGAACAGTCCTGGAGCAGATTCGTCTGGCGGGATCGTGCCCGGCGGGAACATGCCAGGCGGGAACGCATCTGAAGGGATCGTGTTTGGCCGACCCGCCAGGATCCCTGTGGCCTCGAACTCCACCCCTTGGCCGGTGCCCCGTAAAGTCTCGCCTACTAGCCAGAACACCTCGTTCCCGATCCTGGCCAGCGTCCAAGGGCGTGGATCCCCTAGCCACTCGGGCGGTGGCGGCATCTTGATGCGGCGGGCAAAAGCTCTGCCTGTGATCTCAATCGCTGTCCATCTGGCTGCTGCTCGTAGTGCATAGATGATTGTCCAACGTAAAACTTCTATTCGTAATTCCAGGTTAAAAGATCCTGGCTGTTCGTCTACTGTAGTGCTCAGCCAAGGAACAGTTAGATAAACAGGCGGGCCGCTGAACCCAGCCACACTCACTTCTTCTGATAAAGCCTCAGTGATCCTCTCGATTACAGGCAGATTGGGCGGTTCATCTGGTTCGACAGACTCAGGCGCAGGTGCAGGTGTGAGTGTAGGTGGATTCCAAAATTGTTCTACCCAGTCAGGAAACTGAATCTGTTGATTCGGAAGAATCTCAGTAACAGTCGGGAGGATGTTTATAGCTTCATTAAAAGTATCTGCATCCTGAGTGGTACCTAAAGCTCGATTAAGTAGCCGTAAGATGTACAGAGTCTTGGCTTTTTTTCGAGAACTTACTGCTCGACCCAAAAAGCTATACTCTTTGATAAAGTACGCCAGATATAGATCGTCTCCAGCGTTTGGGAAAAACCTCCATCCAGGCCAATAAATAATAGTCGTCTTCTTGGCTACTATTTCTCCCTGAATAATCTCGTTGTCGATTGTTGTGCTTCTTTGCTGTTGAAATTTCTCGCCATTTTCTTCTGTTCTCTCGTATCTCTTGTAAGTTAGAATTGCATCCCTAAACCCTCCGATTATACTGAAAGTCACTTTTAGAGAGAAAACTTCTTTGATAATGCTATAGCTTGTGCTATCAACATAGTATTGGAAGTTGGTGTACGCCGATAATATTGTATCTGTATAAGTTCTTTCACCAATAGGGTTACCGTATTCGTTAAAAACAGTTCTCGTGATCTCAATAGGCTTATAAATCTCCTCTCTTACTACTCTACCGAGAGAATCAAGGTAAGTTAATGTAATTGTGCTTCCTGATCTCGCTACAAGAACATCAGGTCTTTCATCTTCTTCGTTGGCTACTTCGCCAATCTCTTCTCCAGTCTCTTCTCTAGTCTCTTCTCTAGTCTCTTGCGCTGGCAGCTGAATTAAATAAGCCAAACTAGCTGACGCAATCACTGATCCAGGGATCTCCAGCGCCGGCCGTTGCCTTGTAAAGTCAGAGACTTGCTCCAGAGTTCGCGTCAGCGTGATCCTGGATTGTGGGCTGGCATAGCTCGCGCTTCCGCTTGGAAGAGTAAACAAAGTCGCAGGGAGACCCCACTTCAGCCTTGCTACCCAAGTTAACTCTTGTAACACTTTCACGGGGCTAGTCAGGTCGGTGCTGATCTCCACTTTGTCTCCCCACGGAGCATCACCAGGGATCCTCAATGCTCTCAACAAAGACAAGGGATCATACTCCCCAAACGGGATCACTTGCCGATGGTTCTTGGCAGCCAGTACGTCCCCCACTTCCAGCTCTAACCTGGGAGCAGTACTCCAGTCGTCGTAGTAGGCCAATAGGACGGATCCTGTAAACACCAGGTATCCAGCCACAGTTAGGCTGCAGCTTGTCCCTTGCCTCCATAGCGAGTTAGTAAGCGGATCTAGGTTGAGATCCCTGCCTACCACAGGGCGTAGCACCAATTTACCCCGCCACCAGGCCGGCGTACCCATATCCGGCTGCTCGCGGCCCAGCTCCCACGTCTCCACGTGAGGCGAGACGTCAGTGCCCCCGACAACCCATCGCCAATCGACAGAAAAGTCCAGCAGCATTTACGCGTCCCAAACAACCACACCACTTGGCCAAAGCACCGCCTGAGCCGGAGCCCCACCTTCGGCGCGACGAGTGATAGACACTCCTGTCATCTCTTGCCCTTCAAGCGTGACGATCCGTCCTGACTCTGTAACCATGGCTGGCACCACCCGTCCTCGCTCCGCCGTCCTCTTGTGATACCGAATCACCCAACGATCTGTGCTATTCATTGATCCTCCTTAACCCTGCGTTACCAAAGCACATCTCCAAATCCACTAGTGTAGCTAGGTCTGCCTCTGAAAAGAACTGGAAAAGTACCGAGAATACTCCAGTCCGTGTACTAGGAACAGAGTCTGGTTGCACGGTTCCACCCGATGGCTGTCGTGGATTCCCCTGCCAAGTCGCCTGCCAACTTCCGTCCGCCGCTATCGAAATGTCAACCGTGTTAGACTGGAACCAACCTGGGCTGAACCACCAGTTGCCGTTTTCGCCTTCGTCCAGGCGTATCTTCACCCGCACCACTGCGTGGAATGGACTCGGAAATGGTACAGCGAACTTCCCCCGAGCCCAGAACCCCACTTGCCGATCCCGTCGCAGGCACTCTTCATAACTATAGACGCTGATGAGTAGAGCATGATCCCTAAACCCCAGCCCTTGTTCCGGCCCCACCTTAACCGACCGCACCCCCTCGGGCACACGCCGGGCCAGGTACACACGGGATCCCCCTGGGGCAGTGTACCACCCGGGCAGGATCCCTCGCCTTTGGGACTCGAAATCCTCAGTATAGAAATCATCTACTGTGGCGCACAGTCCGCACTGCCGCTGCGAGTCTAGCACCACAGGAGAGTAAGCCGACAGAGAATAAGCCGACAGAGAATAAGCCGATAGAGAATAAGCCGACGACGACCCTGCGGGATCCCAAGACAGCGTGTCCAGTAGGTAGTTCCCCGGGGATCCTGTGACCAGCAATGGCTCTCCTGGCTCAGGTTTTTGTCTTGGCAAGAGTATCCCGCTTAGCCGCTGTCCCTCAGGCGTCACTGCCATGTCCCCGCCCAGGGAGACTGCGGGAACCACCTCACCCTCATTCCTCTGTATTGCCCGAACCACCCAATCAGTCATTCGCCACCTCCAGAGCCTCAAATGCACACCTCAGCATCACCTGCCCACCGCAGGCCATCGGGGATCCAGCTACCTTACGGGATCCCTCGATCTCCAGTGGCGGATAAGGGATCCACACCTGGAATGAGCTGCGGCTGTCAAACCCCCAGACTTCATCCGTCAATTGGACAGGCTGGACGGTCGATTGCTGCTGGCTCCACAGAGACAACAGCGTCTCCCATTGAGACAAAGACAACACCAGGTCAAACAGAAACTTCCAGCGTAGCCGTCGCCCGCCACCGACGATGGCGGATCCCTGGGGGGTGTACCCCAGTACCTGACGGTGAGTCTCGGGGATCGGCTGGCGTAGGTAGCCGATGCCGTTGAACTGGTCGCGCGTCAGCTCCAGGGTGACCCCGCTGTGGCTTAGTACCACTCGGTTTCCTAGCCCGTAGCCCGGAACGTACATGGATTAGCACCGCACCACCTTGTTCAGGTAGACCAGATCGAATGCCGAGCAGCGACCGGGAGGGGTAAACAGGCGGAAGTTGATGGTCAGCTCTTCTGCTGCCGGATCGATCTCTCCGCCGTCGAGAACCGGTCGGGCTGCCGGCGCGTAGAACCGCCACACCCTGCCTGAAGTGTTGATGAGCAGCGCCCCAATCTCAAACGTCGTGGTGATTGCCTCCGCCATCCGCAGCGTCGGCTGGAAGGACTGGGAGACGACCATCACCACAGTGCGGCCGATCAGGTCGTTGGTGAAGCGCACCTGTCTGGTGGTGTTGTTGGCCATGAACGACAGAATCGCGTTCGCTGCAAAACCGTCGTTATCCCAGTTCACCTTGGTCAGCGGGATCGTCACTCCCAAGTCGTTCTTGGTGGTAATAACCAAAGGCCCGGCCAGATCCACGCCGGCTCCTAGTGCGTCAGTCTCGGCTGCGGCAGGGAACCGGTAGATCCCATCCGACGGCACCACTGCCTCTTCCTCGAACGAGATAGAGGTCGACGTACTGACGGTTTCGAACACACGCCCAAGAATAAACTGCATCACCTCGGGCTGATACTGCCCCGCCCGATACATCACCGACAACTGGGGATCCTCCGAGGTGATGTACTGGTCAACCGGGACTTGGATCCCTTCGCGGTTAACTGCGGTCTGGATGCGTTCCTGGATCCCAGTAGCCAGTTTCATTTGGGCCGAAGGGATCGCAAACGCGCCCCCGTCAGGCCGACGGATGTACACCCGCTGCCCTTTGAAGGTCTCAAAGTGTTTGGTGGACATGTTCCTCTCCCAGCTAGGATAGAAGCGAGCATTAACTCACAGCCATGCTAACCCAAAAGAGTCTCAAGAAAGTAAAGGGATCCCCTAACGGCAGTGGATCCCTGGCAGAGCCAGGGCGGCCGCCACGCAGTGGCGGATCCCTGGCGGTCACTCCACGCACGGTCACCGTCTGTGGAATCAAAACTCAATTTTTCCCGCCTTCAGGCGCCCAACTGCTGCGACTATCCAAAGAAGGAGACGATTGGACGCAACAGACACTGCAGGCGCTCGCTGTCGCCTTCCCGGAGCTGGAGGAAGAGTACGGCATTGAGAACCTGACGGTGGAGGCGCTCAAGGAATGCTTGGCGATCCTGTTTGAGTCGCTAAGTGTTGGCCAAGACGAAGTCTCGCAGTGACATTCCTCCCGTGACAGGCATCCCTGGAGACGCGGGCGGCACCGACAGTGCTGCCCGCAGTAAGTCTTGCAGCTTGCCCAGCCCCGCCACGATCCGCCCGTCGCTGAAGCTGGGTGCCGGCTGCTGCCTATCCACAACCTTGATAGAGTCGGCGCTGGTCAGAACAGTGCCCGGAGCGCTGAGGCGGATCCACTCGGTGGTACGGTTGGGCGTGCCGTCTGGGTTGTCGCCCACCTGCAGCAGTTCTCCGGCTCGGAACGGGCCGCCGCGGGCCATAGGGATCCCTAGACGTCCGCCTGCCCCCGATGGGATCCCACTGCCGGACAGCGCGGGCGCTCCTGCGGGAGGCCTTGCTTTTGCTGTTCCGCTCTCAACTTCTTGTCGGATCTGAGAGTAGGTAGCCACGATCTGACGGGCGATCTCTAGTTGCTGCTGTAGGAGCGCAGCTTGCTTGGAGTTGGCGTTGATGGCCCGTTCGCGGGCCAAGGCGATCTCCAGTTCCAACACTTTCTCCTGAGCCTTTAATTCGTTCATCTTGGCCTGAAGGACCTGGGCTTCGCGCATCTTCTGCTCGCGCTGAGCCAGCAGGGCGTTGATCTCCGCTTCGCTGGCTCCGCGCTCCTTGGCTTTTTGAATCTGGATGTCAATCAGCTTGGCTTGGGCGCTAACCAGTTCTGATGCGAGCTGCAGTTGTCCCGCTTGTCGACCTAGCGCTTGGATTTGCTCCCGCAAAACAGGGATCCGTTCGCGCTCGACTTCCAGCAGACGTTGGGCGCGCGCCCTCAGGTCGTCATAGACCTGGAGCAGAGAGTTCAGTCGTGTCTTGTATGCTTCGGTGAATTGGACATTCTGCATCAAGGTTCCTTGCAGTTGGGCCGCCGAGACCGTGAGCTGGTTGAAAATCTTCTGTACCTGCTTGGCCTCCTCACTAAGCGGGCTTGCGCCGGCAAGTCCAAGATTTAATAGGTCTTTTGTGCTCACACCAGCTCTTTCGGCTTTTTCTTTGATCTGGTCGAAGTCAACTCCTAACTGTTGGATCGTTGAACTGAGTTGCCGGGCGATCTCATTGAAATTGGCTACTTTTACGATTGACACCCCGAATGCCTGGGACTTCTTCTCCGCTGCTGCTGCTGCTTCTTTGGAAGCAGAGGCGGCTTGCTTGGCCTGCTCCGCCGCCTGACGTGCGGACTCCGCTGCTTGACGCTGGGCTGCAATTTGACGATTTAGCTCCGCAGTCTGGGCTCGCAGCGCCTCCAGCTTCGCCTGTTCAATCTCAGCAGACCGGCCCTCTAACTCCAACCTTCTGATTAGCTCTTCTGTCTGTTGGCGCTGAACCTCCAGGATCTTCCTCTGGTTCTCCAGCCGCCGCAGCTCAAGCTGTTCTTGTTGAGCCGCTATCTCTGCTTGGCGGACAGCTTGCTGGACCTGCAGCCTGGCCAGCTCCTGCTCCAGGGATCCCAGTCGCCTACGACGCTCCTCCGATTCCACCAGCGTCTCGTTCTGCCGCCGCAAGATCTCGATCTGTTGCTGCAGCGCCTGGATACGGTAGCGGTCTGCCTCTCCCAGGGTTCGCTGCACCTCTATAGCCGCACGCGCCGAGGCCAGCTGAGTCTCTTGGGCCACCCTGATCGCGTCCAGGTAGGCCCGCTGCTGATCTAGTAGCTGGTTTAACGAAGTCAAGGTGTTCTGCTGCTGGGCCAGGGTCTGCACCTGCTGCTGCCGCAGCTCCAGTACCCGCAGCTCGGCCTCCCGCTGCTGCTCTAGCTGCTGCCGATTCTCGGCCAGCAGCCTTAGGGAGGTCTGTAAGGAATCAGCCTGGGCCTCCAGCGTCTGCAGCCGGTCGCGCTCCATATCGCTCAGGGATCCCACGACCGCTTCTCGCTCCTTCAGAGCCTGAATCTCGGCTTGGATCCCTTCGAGACGGGCCTGGACAGAACGCTGTTGCAGCTCCAGTTCCACTAGGGATCCCTGGTGGCGTAGCTCGATTAGCTCCCGTGTCCTCTCCAGCTCTTCCAGCTGCTTTTGTCGCTGGGCTTCCGCTGCCTGCCGCTGGATAGTCGCCAGTTGCTGGGTGGCGTCGACGATGGCCGTGGTGCCCTGCGCTCGTTGCACTGCCAGCTGCGCCAGCTCCTGTTCAAACCGGATCGCCTGATCCCTCAGCTCTTGGGCGGCCCGAGCTATCTTGGTCTCTTGCTCTGCTGCGGCCAGCGAGTCCTGGATGACCTCTTTCCTCACCCGCAGTAGATCCTGCTCCTGCTCGAGTGCCCGCTGGCGCTCGCTGGCGGCTAATTTAATCCGCTCGATCTCGGCCTGTAGTTGAGTCTCTTTCTCTTTTTGGATCTGTTCGGCCAGCTTCAGCTCCAGCTTGGCGATCTCCGTCTTGACCTTCATGATCGCCTCGGCGTTGGCCTGCTCGTCCTGGAGCAGCACCTTCAGTCGCTCCTTGGCGGCATCCAAGATGGCCTGGGTGGTCTCTCGCTCGATCCTCAGCTTGGCTGCCGCAATCTCCTGGGCATTGACCAGTTCGCCCTGGTTGATCTTCTGCTGCAACTCCAGCTGTTGCTCCAGGGCCTCCAAGTTGATCTGTTCTACCGTCTCCTTGTAGACTTGGGCCGCCGCCTGGGCATCCAGCAAAGCCTGCTGCATCGAGCGCAGGCTGAGCTCGGCCTCTCCGGTGGAACTTGCCAGCTCCTGGTTGCGCTGCTCCAGTCGCTCCAGGGCCTGGTTGTAGAACTCCACGTCTTTGGCCGTGAGCGCGCCCTGGGCCGCCAGATCCTCTAACTTGGCGCGGAACTGCTCCAGGGATCCCTCGGCCAACCTGCTCCCGCTCACCACACTGTCGACTAACTTCCCGAACTCCTGGGCCAGCTGGGTGGCGGCGTCCAGAGCGTCCACCTGCGACTTAGTCAGACCGCCTCCCAGAACAGCAGCCAGGTCGATCAGCCCTTGGAAACCTTCTGCCGTGGTGCGCACCAGGTCGGCCACTGCGTTGATTAGAGGGGGAAGCAGCTCGCCTGTGAGGCGGATGACCCAGGATCCCACTTCGGCTAGCCCCTGGACAGCCACAGCAGCGAATTGTCCTAGGTCAGACATAAGCTGTTCGAGCTTGTTCATGTCAAACCGGGACAGCGCATCCTGGAGCGCTGTCCCCAGCTTGCGACCAACTTGCTCTGTCAGATCCACCACAAACCGGAACGCAGCGCCCAGACGTTCGCCCACTGCAGCAGCGATCTCTCGCAGCGTCTCGCGGTTGGCCAACAGCAGGTCGTACACCCGTCGAAACCCGTCTACCAGTGGTTCTACCAGCGGGGCCCCCATCAGCCGAAAGAACTCCTGCACCAGCTCCTGGATGTTGCTGGTGATCCCTGCCAAGGTCTTGGCTTGCAATTCGTTCCCGGACAGGAACACCTGTAGCCGGGAATTCACCTCTTCGATTAGCGTTCCTTGAGCTTTCCACTGGCGTACTTGCTCATTGGTAATACCCAAAGTCTTAGCTAATTGCGAGTTGGCATCAATGGTGCCGGCCAGGATCGAGCCAACTTCTTGTCTAGCCTGAGACAAAGGGATCCCAATCACGCTCAATCCAGCCGCGAACTTTACTGCTAAATCCGCAGCATCTTGGATCCCTCCGCCTACGCTAGAGATTCGGGAGGCCAACACCTCAAACAGAGGGATCACGTCGTTGGAGGTCACCCCTGACAGCTTGAAGGTCTCCTCGCGGATGTACTCAAAGGCCTTCTCTACCTCTCCCGTCAGAGTCTGGATCTTTTGGAGAGGCTCGGTGATCTCAAATCCGTCGCGGAAGACTTGGCTGGTTCCTGCGATGGCGGTGGCGCTGGAGAGGATCAGCCGCTCCAGCTCCAGATTCTGGGCAATCGCGCTGGAGTAAAATGCCTGCGCCGCTGCCGACAGAGCAGAGAACCCCTGCTGGGCCAGGCTCAATGCTGCCGAGACATCGGCAAGCGATTGGATCCATTTTTGCCCGCCTTTGGCTGCCCCCTCTTTGAGATCCGTCACGGCTTGCTTGAGCCGATCCAGAGCTGAGCGGGCCTCCTTCTCTTCGACGGAGACGACGATGCGTAGGTCTTTGTCCATAGCCGCAGTGCGGAAGTAACGACTCTATCGTAGCCAGAGAGCTGGCATTCGGCTGGCGTACAACTTTCCAAGAATAGAGGGATCCTACTTTAGGAAAGTTGTACGCTGACGCCTTCTACAGCTCTACCAGTCGCTTCCGCTACCACGCTAGTCGCCCAAAAAACAAGAACAGGGATCCGCTGCGGATCCCTGTCTCGTTCTGAGGACTAGTCGTTAGCTGGCCTGTTCCCAGTTGATGACCTGGCCAACCCGTACTTCGGGAGTGTGGCTTTCGATCACCACAGCGCCTAAACGTGGATCATAACAGGCCACCCAACGGGTGAAGTGGCATTCGTGCACCAGCCAGCCGTACAGCCAAATAGGGGCCCGACCCGTCAGAATCACACCCATCCGGGTATCGATCCCTGCAGGTAAGCGAAGCTGGGATAGATCATCTGGAGTGGCAACTCCATCCAGACTGATCTCAATAATTTGGAATGCAAGACCGTTGATTTGGTGGTCAGAGGACAAGCGGAGCGTGACCATGTAGAACCTCCAATAACTACACTCCTATCGTAGCTGCTGTCACTGCTACTGTCAACACCATCGACAAAACTCTTTGGAAGCAGCGTGTTCCAATCTGGAGCGCTCGTGCCGGATGGTGGAGACCAAGGATCTTTGGTAGAGCCAGGGCTGCCACTGCCTGCGCGCCCGCCTGCCCAGGCGTACAACTGCTGTAAATAAGGTGGATCCTATTCTAGGAAAGTTGTACGCCACACCCACGTAAGTGGACTATAGGCTAGCCGGTTGTCCCCATTACCCATCAGCCTAGGGATCCTTGGAGAAGCCAGAGCTGCCGCGCAGTACTGCCAAGCCGGTCGGCAGGCGTGTAGCTGTCAATTCGGGGATCCCATATTGGCCGACTGTCGCGCTTGCCGGTCTCCACTGCAGATGGGCGCAAAAACTTCCACAAAACTCGCAGAAAATCTGACCAAAAGTGTTGACAAAAGCAGTAGAGGCTGTTACGATATAAGTGTAGTCGATGGAGGTCGTTTATGATCTACAAAATTTACAACGAAGAAGACAACCAATCGCTGATTGCTTATTCTTTGTCTGAGGTAAAACGCCTGCTAGACGTTGCAGATGACGATTTGGAAAAACTGTATTTCGCAGGATTCCTGAAGCTAGGCGTAGTCGAGGTGATCGCTTACCGATAACCGATAACTCTACTCTTCACCCCCTGCCTTTGAGCAGGGGGTTTTGCTTTTGGTCCCAGTGATAAGCTGGGTATAACCGGCAGAAAATCAGACCCATGCACATAGAGACGTTGCCTTATACTTATTTCGGAGGCAAGCGAGCTGTCGCTTCTATTGTTTGGGAGCGGCTAGGAGACGTTAAAGCGTACGTGGAGCCGTTTTTTGGTGGTGGAGCAGTGTTCTGGCTGAGGCCACAAGAACACTTTGCCTCAGGTGAAAGACGCTGGGAGCTGCTCAACGACATCGATGGCATGATCGTCAATTTTCTTAGAGCTGTCTATCACGATCCAGAGGCTGTGGCTCATTACGCTGGCTGGCATATTACCGAAGTAGACTTAACAGCTCGGCATATCTGGTTGGTGCACCAGAAAGAGAACTTAGTCCAACGCTTAGAAGCCGACCCAGAGCACTACGACGCCAAGATCGCAGGCTGGTGGGTCTGGGGTATCAACAATTGGATTGGCGGCGAGTGGTGCAGCGGCAATGGTACCTGGACGCTACAAGATGGAGTCTTGGTAAAGAAGAAGAGCGTAGACGAAAAAAGGATTGATAAAAGGAAGCCGCGGATTGGGAGCCAAACTGGAGGCTGCTTATCCGTGAATGGGAAAGAGATCAGCAAAAGAAAACCGCAAATAGGTAGCCACGCGCGAGGGTGTCTATCCACTGGATCGGAATTGATCTCTTACTTTGAGAAGCTAAGCCTGCGATTACGAGGAAACGCCTGCAAGATCATCTGCGGCGATTGGAAGCGGTGCGTAACTCCTAGCTGCACTGTTCACACAGGGATCCCTGTGGGTGTGTTTCTGGATCCTCCTTATGGAAGCGACCGTGATCTGGTCTATGCCTACGACGACACTGGCGTCTATCTTGAAGTCTTGAATTGGTGTAAAGAAAAAGGAAGAGACGATAGATTCCGGATCGCATTGTGTGGATACGCGGGCTATTACGATGAGCTGGAGTCTCTGGGATGGACACCCTACTACTGGTCTACCAACGGCGGGTACGGCAACCAGAGCCAAAAAAGAGGACGCGTCAACAAGCACCGGGAAGTAGTCTGGTTCAGCCCTCATTGTCTGCAGCCTACTCAACAGTTGGAATTGCTTCTGGCGGATTAAAGGATCCCAGACATCACTACCCAAAAAAACAAACCACCCGTGGGATCCCACGGGTGGCAGTATTATCCAACGACGCTGCGATCAATTTAGCAGGAACGGCATCAGTAGGTACAAGTACTCTGGATCCGCATCTGTCCGCCAGAAGAGTGGCTGGTTAGGCGCAGTTAGCCATACTTCGATTGAGTCGCCTGCCACGCTCAAGAATCGCATCAGATATCGCAAGTTGATCCCGACTTTGATCGGGGATCCTTCTACTTGAGCTGACACCAACTCTGTGACGCTGCCCAGATCAGGAGCTGTGGCAGACAATACCAGGCCATCGCTTACTTCCAGTGTCAGCTTGTCTTTGTCATTGTTGGCCACCAGCTCTACCCTGGACAGCGCTGCCAACAGATCTTTGCGTGCCATTCGCGCTGTCGTCTTTGGCTGAAAGTCCGGCCCAGGTAACAACCGGCGGTAAGTTGGGTAGTTGCCGTCCAGTAGCCGCGTTGCCAGTCGGTAACCGGGTACTTCTGCCAGCAAGTAAGACTGGGAGAACGTCAGCTTCACAGTCTCTGCAGGCAGCCGCACCAGTTCTTGCATTCCTTCTGTGGGCACAGTTAGCGATGCTTTCTCTGCAACAGGCAGATCCATCCGCGTTCTGGCCAGCGTGTACCCGTCAGTAGCTGCTAGTTCCAACACTCCGCCTTCTAGCTCCAGCCGCACCCCACACAAGACGCCGCGCGTCTGGTCAGAGCTGGCGCAGGCCGCCACTCGCCGCACTCCTTCCCGCAGCAGGGATCCAGAAATCTCTAAGGTTTGGCCATCTGGCTCCGGCAGCTCAGGGAAATACTCAGGCTCTGCCGTGTTCAGCAAGAACTGGGATCCCCCTGCTGTTACCTTGACCTGGGATCCTGCTATCTCAATCTGCAGCGAATCTCCTTGCAAGCGCGAGACAAGATCGCAGAACAAGCGACCAGGCAGCAATAAGTCTACTTCTCCATCTGCGGGCAGAGAAGCCTCAACCCACACTTGCGAATCGGTGGCTGTCAGCACTGCCGATCCATTAGCGCACTGCAGCCGCACATACCCGCAGTTCCAGTCTGCAGGCCGGACAGGCACCACTCGACCCAGTGCAGCCGCAATTGTCCTCAGCTCAGGCAAATTAAAACCCAGCATTAACGTCCCTCCATCACTACAAATTCAAACGACAAAAAAGCTTGACAGTACCAAGCTAGCTCTTGTCCTGGGCGCTGCAGCACATCCAGAGCAATTGTCCTCTCGCTAGGGATCCGATACGCATTGCGAGTGACCAAAACACAGTGTACTGCACGAGATAGGCGGGATCCAACCTCTACTGCTTGTACTTGAGCTTCCACTGCTTGAGTAGCAGGGATCTCCACCGCCACCGCCAGCCCGCATGCAACAGTCTGACGGATCCCTGTCTCCAGGTTCTCCTCGCGCACCTCGAAGACACGCAGGATCCCCTGTCGGGGCAATAGCCCTGCCCCGGGTCGCAAATGCAGGATCCACTGGTCGATCCCCAGTTCTGCCTGCACTCTATCGCGGATCGCCAGAATTAGTTGGCGCATACTTTGCCAGTAAACGACTCACGACTTGCTGCTCAGCAGGCGTCAGATCTGCTCGCAACAGCTCTTGCAGCAACTGCTCCTGCTGGGGCCGCAGTACTGCTGACACCAGTATCTCGGGATGATGGCTGGTGGTAGCCGCTGCTGCCACCACAGGATCCTGTAGTGCTTCCCGTACTTCTTGGACAGGATACCCTGTCCGTCCTGCCAGCCATTCGGCCACGGGATCCAGCCAGCGTTCGTCCCAGTTACCAGCAAACACGCGAGGAAACAGCCTCCGCAAGGATCCCCGCCAGTCTACCCAGAACCCTGCCAGCCGCCGCAAGTTCTGCCCCAGCAGCGCCAGCACGGCCACGGATCCCACCAACCACCCAGAATCTAGGTACGGAGTAGCGATGGGCTCCTCTCTCCCCTCTAGTTCAATGACCAGTCTGGTGCCTGGGTAGGCCATATCAGAGCCTCCAGCGAAGGATCTTGGGCCATCTCTCGCTCCAGAGCAGCGCCCAGTTCTTCTAGTTTAGCTTCTTCAGGATCGTGGCGCAGCCGTAGACAAGCGAGCAGGTCGGCCAGATCCAGTTCCCAGACCAGCCGATAGTCGATGCCGGCCCGCAACAGCAGTCCTGCCAGATCCCCTGGCCCACGCAGAGGGATCCCGTCGCCACCTTTGAACCGCTCCAGCCGCTGCCGCACGAACTGCAGGTAAGCGCCTTCACCCCACAGCTCTTGCCGTGTGTCCCAGGGCAGATCCCTGGGTCGGCTTCCACCCACCACAGGGATCCAACGCAGCAGTGCTGCCTCCAGACTGAGAGTCTCTGGATCTTGCCCCAATCCTCTCTGGTAGGCAGTCTGCAGCACCAACGCCAGCTCCATGCCCACCCAATGTCTGGCTGCAGGCCAAGGCAAGAACGCCCAGACTTGGCGATCCCCGGGTACCAGCAGGCAGTGGCCCAATGGTTGACACAGTTTCACTGCAGGCCCAACAGCTCCCGGACGTACTCCACAGACACTCCAGACTGGCGGGATAGGTGGGACAGAGCCATCACCACAGCGTCCACCTGGTCGTCATGGGGAGCGCTGGGGAACGAGCAGAACTCCTCCAGGAACTCCGCGTTCCACTCCCCCAGCGAGTAGGTCAGGCGGCCCGACTCCACCAGCGGCGTGACTGCTAGGGCCCGCGCAGTCTTGGATCCCTGGGGCTTCCAAGGGATCACTGGCAGGGGCGTGCTGGCCCGCAGCTCCTGTACTAGAGGAGTGCCTGCCGCCGAGTCTTCCACCAACAGGGCGTCGGCGGGATGCTGGCTCCACTCCCGCAACACCGACCGCTTAACTTCGGGGTATTCGCCCCGCAGTCGCACCACCCGCAACAAGTGGTACCCTGTCTCACTCTCTCCCACCCAGGCCCCGGCACTCCAGTCTCCAGTGGGCTTGCTGGCCAGATCCCAGGCCCACACTGTGCGACGCAGGGGCGGGGGCACAGCAGGCTGTAGCCAGTTCTCTTTGAATAGGCCACCGCCCCGCGGCACCGGACGCTGCTGGTAGAGGGCCGCCCAGTCGTAAGCGCTCAGCTCCCGCAGCGCCTGCAGTTCTTCCAGTGGGTAACGGTCGGGCCACAGAGCTTCTCCGGGCTGCCTGGGATCCCGCGGGTGCAGCTCCCCCTCGGCAATAGCTGGTAGCGACAGCAGTTCCCAGTGCTCACCGCGTTCTTGCAGTAGTCTCCCCACCAAGTCGTCTTGGTGCCAGCGGGTGGACACCACCACGATCCTGGATCCCGTCTCGGCGCGGGTACGGAAGGTGGAGGTGTACCACTCCCACACCGCCTCGCGGTAGCGGGGGCTGTCGGCTTGGGCTCTGTCTTTCAAGGGATCATCGATAATTCCCAAGCGGAAGCCCATCCCTGTGATCCCACCGCCGACGCCAGCTGCGCGGTAGGATCCTTTGTGTTCTGCGATCTCGAAGAACTCATAGGTGCAAGCGCGGTAAGGATCCCGTCTGTCGGGCAGCCGGGTGGCCGGGAACACGGCACGGTAGCGGGGATCGGCCAAGATCCGCTGCACTTCTCGGCTGTTGCGGCTGGCCAGATCTGCTGCGTAGCTGCAAGCGATGACCGGCAGATCTGGATCCCTGCCCAGCGCCCAGGCGGGAAACAACTTCGACACCAGTTGGGTCTTGCCGTGGCGCGGCGGCATGCAGACGATCAAGCGAGGAACGCTGCCGTCAAAAACCTTCTCCAAGTACTCCGCGATCAACTGGTGGTGCCAGTTCCAGCGGTAGCCAGGCATCACGCGGTCAACGAATTCTGCCAGGCCAAGCGGAGACAGCATCCCACGACGCTGCCGCAATAACAGTTCTGCGCGGGCTCGCAACTCAACGCTCGCCACGGGCTAGACGCTCCAGTTCTTCCACAGTCAGCTTGGACAAGTCGATCTCCACGCGGCTGGACGCTTGTCCTTCGACCAGCCGCTCGATCTCCACAGCTAATTTAACCAACTGCAGGGCCTCGGAAGGACGCAACGATGTGGGATCCCTGCCTTCCAAGGCGCGGATCCCTAGCTGGCCTAGGACACGTGCCCACCTGGCGTGGCGGGCCAGCATCTCCGCCGTGTCCACAAGCTGTTGGTTGGGATCCCGCTTGAGCCGCTTCTTCTGTTCCTTCCAGCCTTCAGCAGCAGCTCGGGCCCGCAGCAGCGCCAACGGAGGCCCGTCTCTGGCCAACGACTCCAAGGTCTCGCCGTTGAGGAAGCGTTGGCGGTATTCGTCCCATTCATATAGATCCAACATGTGTGCAGCATGGAGCAACCAACACTATCGTAAACTGCCTCCGGCTGTGCAGCGGGTGGGCAGGTGCGGTGGTGGTTGGGATCCCACAGGCGTACAACTTTTCTAGAATAGGATCCCTCTTATTTTGGACAGTTGTACGCTTGCTGCTTTGGCGGCGCTGTCATCCAGAGCGCAGACAAGGATCCAAGAGCCATCCGACAACAGGCGCGACTGTGGTGGATCCAAAAGCAGAAGCGGCCACGCTGGGTGGCCGCTGTGGAGTCGCTATCTAGTTTTGGTATTCTACAACGCTATTGCGGAATCCTTCGTTCCATTCGATAACCAGATACTCCAAGCTATCAATGAATCCTTTGTCATTGGAAAAGACCCAGCTTCCGGCTAAGTAAGAGTAATCCTTGCCAAAAGTAACTTCTCCGCCGACTGCATAGTCACCAAATTCATGATAAATCAGTGCTCCGTCCAAGCTATAAGGAAATCCTTCAAGGAGTATCGGGATAGAGGCGCTGTACAAGTATGCTTCTTCCATTTGGAGTTGTCCTCCTTGACTACACTTATATCGTAACTCCATTCACTGCTATTGTCAACACCTTTGGTCACGTTTTCCGCGATTTTTGTGAAGATTTTGCGCTTATAAGGGCAGCCGCGGTCGGATTGGCGCGCAATTCCACTGCGCCAGCCTTGGCGCAGCCAGGGATCCATCGGCAGCCACCACAGTCGTGACGGCAGTAGTCGTGGCGACCGACTGGACATATAGTCCACTTACGTGGGTGTGGCGTACAACTTTCCTAGAATAGGATCCTTCTTATTTTGGACAGTTGTACGCTTGCTGCTTTGGTGGCGATAACGCCCGAGCACAGCAGTCACTGGCAGGGATCCCTCGGCTGCAGACAACTGCAGCACAGGCTTGGATCCCTGCTTTGATCTGGATGTGTGGCCAAAACAGGAACAGCTGCCACTGCCTGCATGGCATGGCGTACAACTTTCCAAAAATAGGATCCACTTTATTTACGGCAGTTGTACGCAGTGGCATGGGATCCGGGGCGGGCGACTAGGGATCCCACGACCGCGCCCACTATCTGCATTCCGTGGCCAACTGGAGAGCGCCCGGCTTGCTGCCAGGCGACGGCGGTAGCTGAGGCGACTAGCCGTGTCTACAGTCCACTTACGCGAGTGCGGCGTACAACTTTCCTAAAATAGGATCCATCTTGTTTACGACAGTTGTACGCAGTAGCATGGGATCCCACGCTTGGGCCCGACAAGCAGTGGATCCCCGCCGGCATGGGACGGCGACAGGCCAGAGAGGATCTAGGCAAGGTGTACAACTGCCCTAAGATTGGATCTTTTATCTCTAGGAAAATTGTACGCCTGGAAAATCCGCCAAAAGTGTTGACAAAAGCAGAGGTGAACGGTACGATAGAAGTGTAGTCGATGGGAGTAACCCAATGGTCAAGATCACTAGAGAGCAGATCAGCAAAGCTGAAGATCTTATTTGCCAGCAAGTAAAAGACCTCTACGACCAGCAAGCAGTCTTGAGTCAACTCTACCAGCAGGTAAAGTTGCTTAAGAAGCTCAGTAACCCCTGGGCAAGTAACGGCGAGCCTGCTGTTACCTTTTGCATTAGGGGGCAGCTTGATATTCGGCTGAGCAGGGCTGTTTCCGAAGCGCTTGGTCTGTAGCCTGCCGCCAGCAGCCAACAAGGGATCCCAATTCGGGATCCCTCTTTATTTTTGCCCAAACAAGCAAGCAAAGAATGACGACCAAGCTAGGCTGGCAGCATCTGTACGCTGTCACCCAACTTCGGCAGCGCAGCGTCCACTGCTGCAGAAGACGGTAGTGTACAACCATCCAAGAAAAGGGATCCGATCTTTGGAAGGTTGTACGTTTGCTATGTCTGTTGACAGAAGCAGTGGTAATGCGTAAGATAAGAGTGTAGTCGCTGGAGGACAATCCATGATCACAGTCACACACTCACAGCTCGCAATTGCCGAGCGTATCATCAAAGAGCGGGTAAAAACTCTTTGCTTGCGTAAACAGGCATTACAACAATTACAGGCACAAATCGCTTTACTCCAAGTACTTAACGAAGAAGACATCAAGTACATTAAATGGGTTACTGGCGACGAATTTATTGTCCGGATACTAACAGACTGGACCCAAGTTGATGGACACGATGTCCGCCAGCTGAACAAGGATATCTCTGAAGCTCTTGGTCTCGGCGATCTGTAGCCCATTACTGCGACAACCAACAAGGGATCCTACTGCGGGATCCCTGTTGTTCTTTTGGCAGTAGTTGCCAGGCTAGGATCGAGCAGCAGATTGCAAGTACAGCACATGGATCCCTTATTCTGCGTCGAAGTCTTAAGCCGAACGCCTGATCCAGAGCGAGTCATCTGGCTGGCAATGCACCAAGACTACAGCCTGGGCTTTGTCGGGCAAGACAGCCGCACCCCGACCAACTACAGCGAGGCGGTGGTGCGGCACTTGCTGGAGGGCGACCGTGGCCACTACGGCCCGCTGGAGCATCCGCAGATTACGTTTGCCGTAGGCTACTTCCCTCACGTGGTGATGCAGCAGGCGCGCACGCACCGCGTCGGCGTGTCGTTCGACGTCCAGTCGTTCCGCTATACCGGCCAGCAGATCCTGGAACTTGGATCCGATCCCAGCCCTGACCAATTGGAGCAAGTGTTCTACGTCCCCGCCAGCGCCAAAGAGGGCAAAGCCATGACCCGCCAAGGGATCCGTCCCATCGCCCCGGAAGCACTGGGGATCGTCCTGGAGCAGTACCGCAGCCAAGCTTTGGCCTACCGCCGCTTGGTGGAAGACTGCGGCGTGCCACCAGAAGACGCTCGCTGCGTCCTAGGGATGGGGATCCGGCAACACTTCGTGGTGTCGTTCAATTGCCGCAGCCTCATGCACTTCCTGGATTTGCGAGCCAAAGCCGACGCCCAGCGCGAGATCCAGGAGCTGTGCGAGCTCATCTGGCCCCACTTCGAGGCGTGGTGCCCCCACGTTGCAGCGTGGTACCGCAGGCACCGCTGGGGCAAAGCGCGGTTGGCTCCGTAACAAATTGCTGCTGTGTAGCCGATCCCTGGGGATCGCTCAGCCTGGGGATCAAAGCTGCCATTACGTGGCTGATCCCCGGGGATCGCTCTTGCAGATATGCCCAAAACTTTTTACAGAAATTCACAGAAAAATCTTGCCAAAGGTGTTGACAATAGCGGTGGATACTGTTACGATATAAGTGTAGTTGATGGAGCCAATCCAAATGGAGTGGAACAAATACATTTCTTGGTCTATCCAGATCCGATTAGTAAACTTTCCGCCCGTCTTTGAGGGAGCACCAATGCTATATGTGCACTCGTATTTCGCGGCAGGCGGTTTTGTTAAAGGTGACAGCCTGGAAGGCTGGATCGGTTCTTGGAGTGAAGAAGTACTGTCGTACCTCCAGGAGGAAGGTATTGTTGAGATCGATTTTCGCCGAATCCTCCGCGAACCTTGTGAGTTTGAAGCGGTAATCTGGAGGTAAATTTTCGCCTCGAACCTGAAACAGCCACTGCTGCATAAGCAGTGGTTGTTTTTGTTGCTGCCGATCCCTGGGATCGCTAACTTCGGGATCGGTGACCCACTGCGTAGCCGATCCCCAGACAGCGATCCCCGGGATCGGTGACCCACTGCGTAGCCGATCCCCAGACAGCGATCCCCGGGATCGGTGACCCACTGCGTAGCCGATCCCCAGACAGCGATCCCCGGGATCGGTGACCCACTGCGTAGCCGATCCCCAGACAGCGATCCCCGGGATCGGTGACCCACTGCGTAGCCGATCCCCAGACAGCGATCCCCGGGATCGGTGACCCACTGCGTAGCCGATCCCCAG
>Ga0308418_1000265_pt1 | contig 32324 bp, 27 predicted proteins | sample HotsprSampleR4cd_FD_203517 | JGI IMG/M metagenome (GOLD analysis project Ga0308418, IMG submission 203517) | Hot spring phototrophic mat microbial communities from Mushroom Spring, Yellowstone National Park, Wyoming, United States - 20090729_R4cd ... | reverse complement strand
AAAGTCATTCGTAAAAGCCTTTTCCGGCTCAATCATTCGGGCAATGAGATTGCGCTCGGCCATCCACTGTGCATAGGCCTGCCAGACCTCCAGTTTCTGCTCCCCCCAGCGAGGAGCTTCTGCCTGATACTGACCGGCCAGATACTGCTGACTCCGCCGCACTAACTCTGCATCAAGCTCAGGTACCGCCTTCAACAAAATCTCTGCCGCAGCAGCCGGTTGCTCGATGGCAAAACGATAGCCGGCACTAGTTGCCACTAGGAAGCGCCGTACCAGATCGGGGTTTTCGGCGACGAGCTTCTCGCTGGTGATGATAACCGGCGTGTAATAGTCGGGAATGCACTGCACATCATTCATCATCACAATGTTCAGAGGGATACCGCGCACCTCAGCCTCTATACCAGTCCATCCCTTAAAAATCCAGACAAAATCAACCTCATCACGTTCGGTAGCGACAAAAAAATCGGAACTCCCGATGTCAACAAACCGTACCTGGTCGAACTGATCGCCAACACCCGCACACTCGAGCAACCCACGAATAACCGCTTCCTCGATTGGTGAACCAAATGCCCCATATTTTTTGCCAATAAAATCGCGTGGGCTGGTGATACCCTCTTCGACCCGACTGGCAAAACCGCTGGTATTGTGTTGAACGATAGCTGCAATAGAGACAATCGGGACGCCTTCCACCCGAGCCTGAGTGACGCCTTCCTGATACGAGATACCAAAATCGAGTCGTCCGGTGGCAACGAGTTGCTCGACCGTACCACCCTCTTGCGCACCGAGAATCTCAACCTGCAACCCTTGATCTGCATAGTAGCCTTGCATCTGCGCCACGTAGAGACCGGTATGGTTCGTATTTGGCGTCCAGTCTAATCCAATCCGCACCGTAGTTAGTGGCCGCTCAGGGGTTGCCGGTACAGAAGTAGTGGCATTGCCACAGGCCGTCAAGACGAATATCAGTACAAGTATCAGCCATTTGCGCATCAGTGTTCTCCTTTCCAGAAGACGATCTTGCGTTCGAGCAAACTTACCAGGGTAAAAAGAACGATAGTCAAAAGCGACGTAACCAGGGCAGCAACAAAGACCTGATCGGTACGGAAAGCTCGCAACGAGCGGGCGATATAGACGCCAAGTCCAGTGCTGGCGCCGATCCACTCAGCCAAAACCGCACCAATAACACTGTAGGTAATTGCCACCTTAATCCCGGTGAACATAGCAGGCAATGCGGCCCGCAACCGTAACAGGCGCAGCAATTGCCAGTAGTTTGCCCCCATCGCTTCCAGCAAACGGCGCTGATCACGATCGGCGTTCTGCAGGCCATCAATTGTGTTCACCACAATGGGAAAGAAGGTCACCAGGGCGACGACGATCACTTTTGGCAAGAGACCAAAGCCAAAACCAACGACCAAGAGTGGCGCAATCGCCACAATCGGCACTGTCTGTGAAGTAACCAGCAAAGGGTAGATTGCTCGCCGCAACAGGGGCGATGCATCCAACGCTATCCCCAAACTAAAACCGCCGATCAATGCTAAGCTAAAGCCAGGAATGGTGACGGTGAGTGTGGCCAGCGTATGACCGAGCAGGATCGGGAGACTGGCAATCAGGTGTCGTTGCGATCCGTGACGGTGGCGGCAGAAGCCAGTCAGGGATAGTAAGATACCAGACGATACCTTCCTAGAGGAACAGCAAGAGGATAACAAGTAGGATTGACGGGCCGTACTCATCCAGACGACGGCGCCATAGCGCACGAGCCGTCGTCGGCGTCGGTGGTACAGAAATTGGGGCAGCAACCTCGTCACTCATACTTCGCTAGCTTTTCGGCAATTGAAGAACCGTTCGGATCGTAGTCCACCTTAATCAGGGTAAACACACGACTGGCGCCAGCCGCCAGGACGGCTTCTTGCGCTTGCTTGATGACAGCCATAATGGCATCGTAATCACCTTCAATCGTGGTCTCCATTGGCCCGACACGGTACGGCAGACCACTCGCAGCCACGACGGCAATAGCAGCATCAACGGCGGCATAGGTTGTTGCCTTATCGGGTAAGCCACCGGGCAAGACTTCAAAGCTGACGGTAGTTGAAGGCATTGTTCGCTCCTTTCGGTTAATGAACTGACGAGAAACAAAATACCGCCATTTCAACGGTAGGGAATGGCGGTACTGAAACCGGTGAAACCTCCCTCCGCTGGCATAACCCAGATCAGGTTCAAAGGGTCAGCGGCATCTGTCGGGCCGCACTCTCAGCCGGACTCTTCCGGCTCCCCTGGTTGTGCAGATGATTTTGGAAAAATAATAGAAGGAATTTGAATGGCTGTCAAGCAGCTTGCGCAGGCTGAGGGCTGTTCAACGTTTGCACCCGACCGGCCTGGCCGGATTGCTGTGCGCTCAGAAAGATGCTGCTTCCAGCGCTGACGAGCAGGTGCTGCTCTGGTCAAAGTTGATAACATCGGCAAGCTCCTCACCTTCCCTGCATACCTCGTTCACTCCCACACGTAAGGAGGGAAAGAGAGAGTTATGGCGGACGGTTGGCAGCCACTCTTGCTGCTCGTACCTCATTTTTCAGCAACCGCATAAAGGTGAAGAGAGCACTCTCTCACTCGAATAAAAATCGGCGACAGCATTATAGCAGTCGCCTCTGGTGGGCCGCCTCGGATTCGAACCGAGAACCTGTCGGTTATGAGCCGATTGCTCTGCCGTTGAGCTAGCGGCCCGTCAGCCTTATTATAGCCGCAGATACAGCTTGCCGTCAATGCGCCACGTGGCACAGTCGGGGCTTTAGGCATTGTCAGATTTTGGTCGTGTTCGTCAGGAGATCGGTTGGGGCGCAGGCGCCGCTGCGCCCGTCCACGGGGATACATCCGTTGCACCGCTACCCACTCCGACAATGGTCGCGAGGTTGGGGCAAGGCAGTGCCTCGCCACGACTGATAGGGTTCATCCGTCGTGGACGTGACTATTTCCTCAGCGTAGTTGCGACTACGAACACAAACTGAAATGAAGATGCTTACGTACACGAAAGGGATACGGCGTTACCGCATCCCTTTCGTTGTTCCTCATATTGGTCTGACAGGCCCAGCCTAGCCCTTTACCGCTTCTTTCAACGTGCTACTGGCACTGAAGCCAGGGGTCTTCGTGGCGGGAATGCGTATCTTCTCACCAGTTTGCGGATTAACCCCATCGCGTTCCTGGCGGGTGCGTACTTCAAACGTCCCGAAACCGGTAAGTGTCACCTTCTCACCACGGGCCAGCGCCTCAGTAATCACATCGAGTGCAGCGTCAATGATCTGCTTCGTCTCTTTCTGTGAAACCTTCGCCCGCTCAGCTACCGCCTTGATAAAATCCGTCTTCTGCATTGGTGCAGTCCTCCTTAACATCCATTCACAACAACCTTTTCAGAAAGCAGTATACCGTATCTGTCAAGACCTTTATCCCTTGCTGATGCGCCAAATGGCTTTTGAAACTTATCAACCGACTTTTATGGCTTTGTAATGAGCAAAAACGATTTCTACTCATCACAAAGCCATGCCAAAAATGAAGCGCATTTAATCTTCGCTGCGCTCTTGGATTACGTAAAGTAATTCAAGCAGCACATTTTTGACGCTCTCCCGATCAGTTGCGGTACAGGGTAACACTTTAATGTGCGGTGGTTGACGCAACGCCAGACGCAACTCTTCTGGCGACCACGCATTAGGGCGATCCTGCTTATTGGCCGCAATCACATACGGTGTATCGCGGTACGAGACGAAAAAATCGATGATTCGGTTCGTCTCTCGGAACGTTTCGGGGCGCGTACTATCGACCAGGATCACCAGACCAAGCATACCTTCGGCCAGGATCTCCCACATAAAGTCGAAGCGTTTTTGTCCCGGTGTTCCAAAGAGATGGAGCACGAGATCATCAGAGATCGCGATGCGCCCAAAATCCATCGCGACAGTTGTTTCCTTCTTGATCAGTCGAGTATCGTCGGTCGCCCGGCGCTCCGTAGAGACAACCTCAATTTCCGAGATCGTCTTAATAAACTCGGTTTTGCCGGCGTTCACGGCGCCGCTGATCACCATCTTTACCGTCTGCACACAGCCCTCCGCTCCGATGCTCCGGCCCCAGCTACATGCTGCGGATCCGATTGATGATCCGGTTAACAAGGCTCTTCTTTAGACGCGGCTGTTCGACCGGTGGCATACCGGCAGCCAGCACACGCTGTCGCTTGACCAACTCCAGCATTCCGGCGGTCAGAAAACCGTAGACCGCACGGCACACATCAAAATCGCTCAACCCAGTCTTTTGAGCAATTTCAGCCAGGGTATCACGACCATTAATCCGGGCAAAGACCTTCCACTCATCAGGGGCAAGGCGCATACCCTTGAGCTTTTCCCCTGGAGGCGCCAGAAAACGAGGCACCAGGTCGGTCGATGGAATGCGATCGCGAATGCGTTCCCATTCATCGATCCGTCGTACCCCCTCCATAATCAGGTGATCAATCGAAATGGGCGTCGGCGCCAGTGGGGCATCAGGCGCCGGACGCTGATTATGCTCGAAGAGAAAATCTCCTTCGGGCCAGGCAAATAACCCGTACACCGACTGCTCGGTATGGCTCATCAGGGCTTGTTGCAACCGATCAGCACTCACCAGACCAGTATCGATCAGAATCTGGCTGAGTGTCAGGCCATTCCCACGTTCGGCTAACAGCCGACAGGCTTGAGCCACTTGATCTGCGTTGAGCACACCGAGTCGTACCAGCAATTCAGGTTTTTCATCCTCTGGACGACGCGCTGCTAACAGTAATTTTCCCTTCTCAAAATACAGGCGAGCCATCTGATCATTATGCGACAGATGCAAAGCACCCGTTTTATACCCGCGATCAACGAGCGAGAGAAAGTCTGAGAGACTGAAATCACGGATATTTCCCACCAATGCCATACATTCCTCCGCTATCGCGGGTCTTGCATCATTGTTTCTATCAGGTCGTTGGTTGCGTATCGACCATTCCAACCATTTTATCTGCGAGTGATGCTGGTTGAGGCTGGACAGACTGATCGGCAGCCAGTACCGGCTCGAACGCAGCAATCGCTGTAGCAATCATATCATCATTTGGCTCACGTGTTGTCAGATATTGGGCGGCCAACGTCGGCGCCAATAACCAGCGCACCCACGGGCGATGGTAGTGATTGGCAGCCAGTTGTTGTACTTCATAGGCGACTGCTGCCACCAATGGGATCAGGATAATGCGAGCAAGAATGCGCTGCCAGACCGGTAGTCCTGAAACTGATAGAAAGATCAGAAAACCAATAAGTGCTACCGCGAGGAGGAAACTAGTACCACAGCGTGGATGAATCCGACTGCACTGTCGCACCGATTCTACTGTCAGCGGTAAGCCCGCCTCATACGCATTGATCACCTTGTGTTCGGCGCCGTGATAGCCGAATACACGATGAATGTCGGGAATGCGGCCAATGGCCACAATGTAGGCGACGACCAGCGCCAGATTGATGCATGTCTCAACGGCTTCGCGCAAGAGGACCGGCGTCCCTAGCTGGCCGATGGCATTCGCCACCAGTGACGGCAACACTACGAAGATACCAATAGCAATAGCGATGGTTACACCGAAGATCAGGGTCTGCACTAGGGGCGACACCTGATCGTTCTCATCGGCAGCCACGACCGAGGCCGAAAAATCAAGGGCTTGACGACCAATAGTGAAGGCTTCGGCCAAAGCGGTAAACCCGCGCAGCAACGGCCAGCGTTGCCAGCGTGCGTGACGGGCAGGGATAGGCAGATCAAGCCGGGCAAAACTCCCATCAGGACGGCGCACGACAACCGTCGCTTGCCGACGACCGCGCATCATAACACCTTCAAGAACTGCCTGCCCACCGTATTTAAACTGTTGTCCACTCATGCCTGCTTTGCTCGTGTCTGCCCGTTTACGCAACGAGTAAAATCTACTATTCTCTATCTTACCATGCCATCAGGCACCACATTGTACCAAAATTGGGTATTCTTCCATTGTTTATCAGCAGCGCACTAACGCTTAGGTTCGTCGGGATTACCACGACGAGCCAGTGTCGTGGCGGCAGCCCGCACACCGGTCACCAGACTCGAGATACGAATAATCGGCGACACAACCCGTTCGGCAACGTAGGTTGTCGTTGTGGTTGCTGTCTGAGCTGAGTCACGGACATTATGGGCAATACTACGGGTGGCTTCCAACGCTTCGTTTGCCTTTGTCAGGGCCTCATCGAGTTTAGGTATGACGTTATGACGTGCCAGACGGTTGATCTGATCGACAACGTAGAGGAGCGCGATCAGAATAGCGATAGATAATACCGCACCGATCAACTGCAATGCGGCCAGAATCACAATAAACACATCGCGCCAGGCAGCTCGAAAATCTTCACCGAGGAAGATCGCGGCGATAATAAAACCGAACAGCACGGCGGTCAACAGGCCGATTCCGATAGCAATCCAACGTAACACAGGGTAACCTCCGTACCTGTCACACAGAATGTGACTGCGAGAGCACTCTAATGCGCTGAATTATATCATGGCCGCAAGCGCGAAACAACTATCAGTAAAACCCAGGCAAGCAGTGACGCTTCCAGCATCGGGATACCGGCCGGCGTCGGCAGGTTAAGCGGAAAACGCCAGCCCAGTAGGGTGGCGATCAGGCAGCCTACGGCCGCAGTTACCCAAAAGATTGGGAGCTGCCGCCACGTGCGTCCGAGCAGAACGTGAGCAAGTGTGGCGTGCGTTGTCGTCAGTAACAGTAAGAGCAACGCGGCAGGCGAAAGAGCACTCATCCGACCTCCGGGCGAGCAATCCAGCCACCACCTAACACCTGCATCCTGGCATAGAAAACGGCAGCCTGGCCTGGACTCACGGCGCGCTGCGGACGTTCTAGCTCAACCAGCCAGCGCCCATCAGTTTGTTGCGACACTCGGGCCGGCAATGGCTCGGCATGAGCGCGCACCTGTACTTCACAGTGGAACACCTCTGCTGGTGGGGCATCATCAACCCAATGTACATCGATCACAGTAAATCGCTCGCGGTTGAGTGCTGCCGCTGGGCCGACGATTAAAGCATTGCGGGCCGGATCGATGGCAACTACGTAACGTGGCTCACCTCCACCTAATCCCAATCCGCGGCGCTGCCCAACGGTGTAGAGTGGTAACCCACGGTGACGACCGATCTCTCGCCCTTCAAGATCGAAAATCGGGCCTGGAACGAGGCTTTCTGGTACTTCGATCTGCAGCAGGTTCCGATAATCGCCATCGGGGACGAAGCAAATGTCCTGACTCTCTTCACGGTCGGCGCTGGGCAGGCCACGTGCAGCAGCCATTTCACGAACTTCGCGCTTGGTGTATGAACCGATCGGGAAGAGTAAGCGAGACAGTTCGGCTTGACCGAGCATATGGAGCATATACGACTGATCTTTCTCGGCATCGACAGCCCGCCAGAGCTGATAACGCCCGCTATGAGTCTGCACCACTCGCGCATAGTGACCGGTAGCGACGGCATCAAAGCCTAACGTCCGTGCCCGGTCGAGCAAAGCGCGAAACTTTATCATCCGGTTACACTCAACGCATGGGTTAGGTGTCAGGCCATGCGTGTACGCACGGATAAAATAGTCGATCACGTGACGGCGAAATTCGCGTTGATAGTTGAAGACGTAGAAAGGAATACCGAGCAATGCACAGACCCGCCGGGCACTGGCTGCCGCCTCTGCCGCACAACAGAGACTCTCGCGCAGTCCGTGGTCATCGTCATCCCACAAGTGCATTGTCACACCGGTCACCTGATGACCGGCCTCAAGAAGAAGGGCGGCGGCCAATGAACTATCAACGCCTCCGCTCATTGCTACCAGAATGTTTGCCATATCAGATACCTGTAGTCAAAGGTCTATTGCCGGTTCGTTTATCGAAAACGGTATAATAGTCTGTCGGTTGTTTGTCCAAGCATCAATAGCCACTTATTATGGTAACGCATATCGAACACTGCTACCATCACCGGCTCGGCCTGAGTTATCTCACCGCCGGTGAAGAAGGACCAGCGATCGTTTTTCTGCATGGCTGGGGTGCCTTCAAAGAATTGTGGTGGAGCACCCTACGCGATCTGGGTCGCGATTACCGCTGCTTTGCAATTGATATGCCAGGTCACGGCGAGAGTCGGCTTGGTCAGGCCGATCAGATTGAACGAATCGCTACACTTGTCGCCGATTTTTGTGCCGATCTCGGCTTGACGGCTATCATTCTTGTTGGTCATTCAATGGGTGGCAGTGTAGCGGTTGAGGTAACACTGCGCTACCCTCATCTGGTTCGGCGCCTGGCACTTATCGATGCTGCCGTTGATGCCTATCGGATGCCGACCTACACCCGTCTCTACCTCTTGCCCGCCATCGGCTGGCCTGTTTTCCGCATCACACAGGCTATCGGACGGGCGTTCCGCCCTATTGGTCAGCGCATCCCTCACGATCACGGCGGTGGTTGGATTCGGCCATGGGTACGGCGGGCTTCGCACCTTGCCACCTTCGACCCAGAAGGATTGTACCGCATTTTGCGCTCACTTTTTGCGACTCGTGCCGATGAGCGTCTGCAACAGATTCGGGTACCAACGTTAGTGCTTACCGGGCAATTCGATAGTCTTGTGCCCCCCTCGCATGCTCGTCGGTTGGCACAAGTTATCCCTGGCGCCCGATACGTTGTACTCCCGGCCAGTATTCATAACCCGATGGACGAGCGACCAGGTGCATTTACCCGCGCTCTGCGGGCATTTCTCAGCGATGATGACGAAGATGGCAGATCGGCAGAGAGAATGTAGAAAATATGTCTCTGCACTATCAATTGTAAATTCGGAAAGCTACCTGTATGAACCTGGAACCCTATCGCAAAGAGATTCAGCTTGCCGGAACTGCGCCGGTACGTTTGAGCGTCGTTGATGTTGGGCCACTAGACGGTGAACAGCAGGGAACCATTGTTTGTATTCATGGTTGTGCCGGTCATCTCGAGCAATGGGTACACCAGATCGAGCATTTAGCCGGTCGCTATCGTGTTATCGCTCCAGACTTACGTGGTCATGGCCGTTCAGAAGTGGTCAATTCGGCCTATTCACTCGAAGAGTTTTTGTGGGACATCACCCAATTGTTGACACGCTTGCAAGTGGAAGAGCCGTTCATTCTCATGGCCCACTCGTTTGGTGGGCCGATTGCAATCACGTTTGCCGCCAGCCAACCGCAGCGCGTCAGTCGCCTCATTTTAATTGCCACTGGGCCAGAAATGCATCTGCATCCACTGCACGAGCGCATCGTCAAACTACCAATCTCGCTGGCAATGCTCGAAAGACTACGGCCGATCCTGATGCCCAAAACGTATGCGCCGGTTAAAGTCATTCAGCGGGTGCTGGCCGGTACGCTGTTTCGCTGGAACGGACGTGCGGTATTACCTCAAGTTCAGACGCCGACCCTGATCATTGCCGGTCAGTGGGATTTTATCGCCCCCGTTTCACAGGCCCGTGAAAGCCAGCGCCTGATGCCCAACGCCCGCCTTGAGATCGTGCGTTATACTCGTCATCTCCCGCATCTCGAACGCCCCGAAGCGGTGAACCGTTTGATCGACCGTTTTCTGGCCGGGCCACGGAGCTGGCGGGAGGAGGTATGAGGGAGATGCACGACTAGATCAGGCGAAAACTTTGAAAACCCCGCATCCGCACACCTTGTCGTCACTTGGCCGTGGATGAAACTTGTCGATGGATGTACGAGTGCAGCGCCTGCTGCGTCCCGACCGATTTTCTTGTGCAATAGGATTTCTCTGATAGGTGCTTATTGACATTCGTCGTATCACCATTCATAATCGAGTCGAAGCTGATGTATGCCTTATCATTCTCATTCCCGTTCAGAGATAGCACATGAGCAGTGATCTGTTTACCTTACGACCATGGGTGCGTCACTACGATCCAGGTGTACCAGTCACCCTCAACCTTACCCCGGAACCACTACCGGCTCTGTTGCAACGTGCTGCCGAGCGCTACGCCGACATTCCAGCGATTGCATTTTACGGTCGGACACTCAGCTATGCGCGCCTGTGGGCAGAAGTTACTCAATTCGCCCGCGGTCTGTTGAACGCCGGTTTTCAACCTGGCGAACGGGCGGTTATTTTGTTGCCGAACATTCCCCAGGCCGTCATTGCCTGTTACGGTGTTCTCCTAGCCGGCGGGATTGTCGTGTTAGCGAACCCTGTCTTTGATGCTGAGGGCTTTGCCCACGAAGTCGAGGACTCTGGGGCAACCACCGTGATTGCCCTGAGTATGTTTCACCAGTTGATCGAACAGGTACGGGCAAAGATACCCATCCCTCGTCTGATCTATACAAATCTGAAGGAATATCTGCCTTCAAGCCAGCGTGTTCTGTTCACGCTGCTGCGCCAGGAACGAGAAGGTCATCGGGTACCCGATGCGCAGGCACGTCAAGCCATCTGGTTTCAGCACCTCTTGGCGGACGGTCAGACCGGTGATCTTCCCCATCTCAATGCCAGCGATCCCGCCGTTATTCTTTACACCAGTGGCACGACCGGTACTGCCAAAGGGGTCTTGCACCGTCACGCAAGTCTGTACGCCAATGCCATCCAAACCCGCATGTGGTACGCTGATGCGGAAGAGGGCAATGAGCGGGTGTTATGTGTCATTCCTTTTTCGCATGCCTACGGTATGACGGCCTGCATGAATGTCGGTATTACGTTAGGAGCAACGCTGATCTTGTTACCGACCTTCGAGACGCACAATGTATTGCACGCGATTCGACGAGAACGGCCCACCATCTTCCCCGGTGTGCCACCAATGTACGCCGCCCTCAATGAAGTTCGCGAGGTTCGCAAGTACGGATTATCTTCGTTGAAGAGTTGTTTGAGCGGCGCCGCACCGTTACCGGTAGAGGTACAAGAAGGTTTTGAGCGCATTACACGCTGTCGATTGGTCGAAGGCTATGGATTGACCGAAGCCGGCCCGGTAACGCACGCTAATCCACTGCGCGGCACGCGGCGCGCAGGCTCGATTGGAATTCCGATTCCTGATACTGAAGCCCGCATCGTTGATCTGCAGAGCGGCAATGATTTGCCACCCGGCGCGATCGGCGAGCTGCTGGTACGCGGCCCACAATTAATGACCGGTTACTGGCAAAACCCCCAGGCCACTGCTGAAGCGTTCACCCCTGATGGCTGGTTACGAACGGGCGACATCGCCCGTATGCTACCCGACGGCTATTTTCAGATTATCGAACGTAAGAAAGAGATGATCATCGCCGGTAACTACAACATCTACCCTCGCGATTTTGAAGAGGCCTTATACGAACACCCAACGGTCATCGATGCCGCCGTGGTTGGGGTACCGCAACCTGACGGCAGAACCGAAGTACATGTTTTTGTTGTCACTCGCCCCGGTGAACAGGTAAGTGAAGCTGAGGTCTTGGCTTTTCTGCGTGATCGGATCAACCTACCGATTGTTCCTGACAAAATTGAGTTTCGCGAAGCACTCCCGCGCAGCTTCATCGGTAAACTCTTACGCCGACGGTTGGTAGAAGAGTTGCTGCAACGTGAACAACGATCCGGTGCTTGAGTGCCGTTGAATGACCCGCGAGAGCATGCTGACCGATCAACGCAACATTAGGTTCACAGAAGGATCATCTTGCAACTTCCAGACGATAAGTCTCGTATATACATTGCAAGCTTCACACAATAATTAGCGAAAAACTGAAAAACGCTCCAAAATACCTGAGGATGCGGGTCTCTGTACCGCACGATGTCGTGATATAGAATCCGCTCCAAGCTAACGACCATACCTCAAGAGTGCCGATAAGATACCTTGTATACCTGTGTATCCTGCGGATATGGTGGATTGCAAGATACTTATGTCATCTTGCTGAACAACCGCTCAAGCGAAGAAGGAGAGGTTATGAACCGCTTGCAACGAGGTCTTGCTACTGCCAGGCAAATCCTGGAAAGCGGTGAACTCGAACAACTACAAATTAAAGCCAGCGACTTCATTTCCCAGCGTTCGGGCAACGAGAGTGGCGCCACCCGCATCGAGCAAATGAGTGTCTTGCTCGATGAAGCTGCCGAGTTACTCAATCGTAACTTTCAGCAACGAGAGTCAAGCGGGCAAATCGCCAACGTTATTTCCCCGGTCGTTATCCCGCGTGATCCACGATCTTCGTTCTGGATCGCTATCACGATTGTGTTGGTAGTGATTGGCCTGATCGGCTGGCTCTTTAGCTTGATCATCGACACTGTTTCGTTTGGCTTCACCAACCTGAGTCTTGTTCTGTTTGGTCCCCATTACTGGCTGCTCATCGTTGGGTATGTTGTTTACAGCCTTTGGCGCAACACCTTCATTATGGTACCCGACGGGTGTCAGGCACTGATCACCCGTTTTGGCAAACTCGAAGAGATTGCACCAGCGGGGCGGAAAGTCTTACTCGATCCATGGAAACGGGTGAGCTACATCGTCAATGTCACTCGTGAATATCCGTACAACGCTCCAATTCGTGAAGCACCGACAGCCTCGCGGGTTAATGCCTCAGTAGACCTCTTCCTGCAATTCAAGATCGAGGACCCGGCAGCCTTTATCTTCACCCTGGGTGGCGCCAAGGGCTTTCAAGAGAAGTTACAGAACGCGGTGAGTGAAGTTACCCGTGCCCTCATCTATGAACAACGGGCTGAGGCCATTTACGATCTAGTTGGCGAGAGCACCCAAAACCTGCTCAACACCCTGAACCAGCAATTTCTCCCCGCAGTACGCTTTGTCAACGCCAACATCACCCACGCCGAGCCTTCCAGTCCGGAATACCGGATCGATCTCGCCAAACCAGAAATGATTCGGGTTGCGAAAGAGGCATACACCTATGAATACCAACTGGCTCTGCGCAAAGAACAGGACGAAGGCGATCTGAATCGTGAATTAACTAGCCTACGTGAGCAGTTGTCGGCTATTCAGGCCGAAATTGCCACCTACCAGGCCCAGATCGATACGGCTCGTGAACGAGAAATTCATCGAGCGAATGCTTACGCCAGCCAGTTGCTCAGCGAGGCCGAGAGTGCGGCGCGGGCTAATGCGGCGTTGCTCGAAGCTCAGGCGCTCGATATTCGTGCGGTAGGTGCCGCACGGTATCCTGAAATCTTGCAGTACCGCTATCAACAAGATATTCTCGACCGACTCGAAGCAGTAGCTGACCATCTGCCGCAAATTGTCCAGGTCAGCAGCAGTGACAATACGGTCATCGACTATCTGGCCTTGGCGCAACGAATGCTGGGTATTACCGATACTCAACTCTATTCACCGGAAGACGTTGCTGCGATTCGCAGCCGCATGCAAGAGATTCGCCAGCGGATTTTGGCCCGCACCGAACAGATCAAGCAAGTAATTGTAGGCGGAAGCGATCAGACCGATACGAAAGGAGATAACCAGTGAGCGATACCCGACGTGAATTTTCCCGCATTCGTGAGGCGGTAGCAACCTGGAACCGTATCCGGCAACTTCTCCGTTCAGGTGAAGAGGGCCAACTGGTGCCGGTGGTGATCCCCAAAGATCGACGACGAGCACGTTGGCTTTTCCCACTGGCCATCAGCTTATACCTCCTCGGTGTGGCAGTGTTCAGCGGAGGTATTTTTGGTGGCCTGGTGCTGTTGCTGGCATTTTTGATGTTCATTGCTGCGGGCATTTCATTCTTCCTCAACGCAATTGTGGAGATAGAGCAAGGAACCACCGGTATTCTCTCGCACTGGGGACAGATCGTCGGTACGCTGCCACCGGGCCGTCATTACCTATGGTGGCCATGGGAGAAGGTAGAAGCGGTGGTTGATACCAGTACTGAAATTCCCTACACTGCACCGGTGATGGCGGCGCCAACTCGTGAAAATGTACCACTGAAGTCGATAGAGTTTTTCTTGAAATTCCGGATTGAAGACCCGATCGCCTTCTTCCGCCGATTGGGAGCAAGCAACTTTGATCTGGTGCTGAGTAGCGCTGTCCAGGATGCCATTCGCCAACGGGCGCGACGGGTCGAAACCGAACGCGCATACGACCTGCGCGGTAGTGATGTTGGTGATATGCAAGAGTTGCTCAATCGCCAACTCGCTCGTTATGGCGTTCGCATCACTGGTGCCAATATACCTGACGTGCAATTACCCGATCAGTATCAGCAACATCTGGCCACTCGTGAGCGGGTGGCGAAAGAATTGCAGGCATACGAACGGGAGTGGGAGCTGATTAAAAAGCAGCGGATCGATAGCTTGCTGCTAGAAATCGAACGGGCGAAAAAGGTGCGCGATGCCAAGCTGGTTGAGGTACGAGCGGCGATCAACAAGGCACGCGAAGATGTGGCGCGGATGTTGCAAGAAAAAGAGACTGAAGCCCAACGGGTACGCTGGGAGATAGAGGCGCGTGGTCGGGCAACGCTCCGCCAGGCCGAGAACGAGGCGCGTGGCCTGGAATATCTGGGCCAGGCTTATCAAGATAACCGGGCCGTATTACAGTATGAACTTGCCCGTCGCCGTTTACAGGTCGCTGAAACGTTGATGAAGCGTGCGCCGCGTCCGATAGTGGTCCAAAGTGATGGTGGAGATACTTCAGCATTAACCACTTTGATTACAGCTCAATTGCTACCGAAATTAGCCGGTAATGCTGATGGCGCGACGGGATAACAACATCCACATTTTAGATGACAAGTATTCCTCGCCAAGTCCACTGCTTTCATTGCTCTATGCCTCAATGGTGCAATGTACCTACAGAGGCACTGAGGACACAGAGCATAGTATAAAGATTTGCTTCTAACATCCACATATACCCACTCTTGTGAGAGGGGATAGGGGTGCTCGCAAATTGTTTCCGGGTACCCTTCTGTCCTTTTATCCTGTAGTACCTTCAGCCTACAAGTTCTGCCTAATATAACAAATTAATACTGGTATGATGGCTTTCACATAACTCTTTGAAAACGCTTAATCACCTTCAAGGCTGTATCTGTGTCTGTTACTAAAGTATGACAGAGTCTACCATGAATTGCCGCTGTAATCGCGTCCACTTTGTGATTACCCGCTGCAATGACCACCACATGCGGAATTTGTCGAATGATCTCCCATTCCAGAGAAATAACACGTGACTCCCATGGACACGGGACATGGCGCCCTTGTTCGTCATAATAGCGCATTAATATCTCACCGACTGCTCCCCGTTCTTGCAATTGCCGGATATCCAACGGCGATAGCAGACCAATTCGGACAAGTGTCGTATCATTCCCAACATGACCAAGACCCACATATGCAATGTCTACTCGTCGTACCTCTTCGAGAACCTGCTGTAAGCTCGGTTCTCGCAGAAGGGCCTGACGAGTTTCCTCGCTGGCAACTAAAACCGGCGCGGACAGAGTTTTCAACTTTGCGTTCAGACGCTGTGCTACTAACCAACTAATCGAATATGGATTGGATTGACCTACCATCGTACCGGCCAAGTCGCATACCGTCAGAGTATAGCGCTTTTTCGGGGTATAGATGTATGGAGCCATCCGCGAAACGGTTGTACTCCATCCCATACCGATCCGCAGTTCATTCCGTAGTTGCCGATAGAGGTGATCAGCAGCAGCTTTTCCGACCGCTTCCAAGGTTTCCTCAAAATTGCGACGACTCTGAACAATCAGAACCTCCTTCAGCGATGTAGCTGCAAGTAAACGCTGCTGTAGCTCAAACTCTTGCGGAAGTGGGCGGGTAATGCGGAACTCCACAATCCCTTCACGACGGGCTTTTTGTAGGAGTCTAGTAACCTTAATGCGTGGGATGCCAAGGTGTTTGGCAATCTGATCGTGAGTCAAATCTTCATGGTAGTATAGCCATGCGACTACTACCATAAGACCATCGCTGTTGGTATCGCCACTCATTGTTGTACGTTTCATCTATTCCTCAAAAGCTGCAAAATGGTCGACTCTGCATCAGCAAGTGCTTTTCTTGCCGATTTTTCACCTATAAATGCCGCATATACTGTTGGGTACATCACTCCTAATATATCACTCAGCTTATGCGTAAATGGCAGCGTGCGGCAGCGCTGTAACATCTCCCATTGTGCAGGCAACCAAAAGTAGCGCTGGAAATTTTGGCTTGAATATGTACTGATTCGGACTGGACTTCCAGCAACCCGCAGTATGTATTCGTCCATTTGCTGATTAGCAATTCGCAATAACCATTCAGCTACACTGCGCCGTGTTGATTGGGGCTGATGTGCAGGCAAACCAATTCCCCATGTTGCATTCCATGGCTGAGCATATACTCCAGCACGATACGGTACAACGTTACTGGATTCTACCGCACTACCAAAGATTGCGCTGGCCTGCCCGCCCCAAGTGGTCGCCATACTCACCCTGTTCTCCTTCAGCACACGACCAATTTCAAGATTACCATATGTATGCACATCAGGAGGACAGTATGATTTCAGAGCGATGTATGCTTCTAGAGACTCCACTGCTTGTGGCGTTGTGAAAACCGGATGCAGGTCTCCATCAAGGAGCTCTCCACCGAAATCCCACAGGAATGGAAGCCAATCGAGAAACATCTCACTAACAGCCGCTTTCAAAGCAATACCATAGCGTTCAGGGGGACGATGAGCTTTTCTTGCGACATCGATCAACTGAGTAGGGCGTATGATTGGTGTCGTTGTTCCATTAAATAAATCTGCTACATCTGCGTGGAAGAAACAGATATGACCATCCGAGAACCAAGGTACAAGGTACAACTCACCCGCTCTGCTGCACTCCTTACGAACTGACGGGAGAATATCATGCAGACAATAATCTGTGACAACTGCTGCATCTACCTCATCTAACGGAAGGGGTACCACCAGGCCAGTATGAATGAGAGAGTCTAGCCAGACATGGCCAGGAATGAAAATAGCCTGAAATGGACAAGGGTTTGATTTCAGGCTTTCGAGTAATGTTGTATAGTAGTCTTCCCAACGAACAATCTCGATCTGCGCATCCAAATCAGGGTTCTTTGACAGCAGAAGTTGTAATGCCTCTACTGCTGGATCATTTGGGCCAAGTAATCGGATTGCCATGAGTATCTCCTTCCTTGCAAAACCGACTCTCGAAATAGTTGACTCGCTTTTTGCAAACCCTGTGGATGACGATGCAAATCTCCACCTATCAGCAGGATTACATCGTTGCCGTAAGTTTCAATCATTTCGGCAATTCTTTCTATCTTCATTCCACCTGCCGGAGCCGGAAAAATTGGGCGTAAATGTGCCATGGGTTCGCAAGCTGCCTGAGCGATAGAGAGACATTCTTCACGAGAGAAGGAAAACCGACCGCCAAAATTGGGAAAGATAACAATATCAGCTCCGGCCAGGCGACCAATCAACCCAAAGATTACACGATGGGAAATACCGTTAAGTGGAGAAGTAACAAAACTGCCTAAAAAAGTAGGATGATACAACAGCGGCAGAGCTATCCGATCATCGTCTGCCAATGCTTGCATTCGGTCAAAGCCGACAATACCGGGTGAAACCAACAATGCACCAGCACCGGCTTGTTTAGCGAAGTATGCCCGTTCAAACAATTGGTCGCCAGGAGCGGTAACATTTGGTGCATAGAGGCTTACCCTACCGGATTGCTGATTCGCCTTCTGTACCGACTCCACGCAACGACTCACCCGTTCGCGGTAAGGTGCGAACGATTGATCCGTAAGACCGTGATCGTCTTTGATAATGTCCACTCCACCCAGCGCAAATTCGTATGTTTGTCGTGATAACTCGGCCACTGACAGCCCCATCGGCTTGATCGCCGTACAAAGGAGTGGTCGATCTGAGACTCCTACTAGCGAGCGAACACCTGAAATACCAAAACGAGGACCGCGATAATCACGCAATAGCGCTTCTGGCAAATGCAAATCCTGCACTCGGATACCAGGTTTAAGACTGATATTCCCAAAAATGACATTCAGAAACTGGGTAAGCTCACCTTGCACAATTTCAACAGCATAACTGATGCGAACACGAAATGTATTATTATCACAAGCCTCTACTTCTTCTATCCGACCAATAATTGAGCTACGAATATCATCATCTGGAACTAAGTCGGCTGGAAATTCTATTGTCTGCTCGACACAAATATCTTCAGCCTTTCGCATCACCTCTTCGTGATTACCGACAATGTGATACACGACAGAAAAACGTTCACCACTGAGATTTAACGTAGTTGGCGCCAACATTACAGATCCTCCGCTTTACTTGCTGAGCGAATTGGTTGCTGAACAGTTGCCTGCAAATCGTGTTCATCGATTTCGATATGTATGTCTAACAGTTGTTCAACACCACGAACGAGCGCAAGTGCATCAAGACCATAGTATTTCATCAAATAGGTTTTACTCCCTCCGTGCGCAAAGGTATCTCGAAGGCCGATGCGTATCAGACGCTTGCCTAATCCGGCTTCAGCTATCGCTTCCGCTACAGCTGAACCTAGTCCACCAATAATTGTGTGATTCTCAAAGGTTATTACACCGTATTTGACCTTTGATGTTATCTCAATCACCTCGTGAGCATTAAAAGGTTTAAGGGTATTTACATGCACATGGTAAACCGATACCCCGGCTTCCCTAAGGATAGACGTTACCTTTAACGCCTCCTCAGTGCAAATCCCGCTGCTGAATAGGGCAATATCACTTCCTCTGGAGAGAATACGCGCTTTACCGACCTGCAACGGCTCTGCTGGATCAAACAGACGTGGAATGTCGCCGCGTAACTGACGCACATACACTGGCCCGCGAATTGGCTGAATAGCATCGAACACACTTTCTACCTCAGTGGCATCCCCGGTTTCGATGACGGTCATGTTGGGGATAGCACGCATAATCGCTATGTCATCAATCGCCTGATGAGTAGCGCCGCCAGGGGTGGTAATACCGGGTAGGAATCCGAAGATACGTACCGGAAGGTTAGGATAAGCAATAGACATTTCAATTTGATCGAGGGCACGCCGGTAAAGAAAGACGGCAAACGTGTGCACGAAGGGCGTGAAGCCCTCACGAGCCATTCCACCGGCAAAGCTCATCATATTTTGTTCGGTCATGCCGAACGAGTAGAAACGATCTGGATAGGTATCACGGAACAAATCAACCTCGGTAGAGCTGGTCAAATCAGCAGAAAAGACTACCACTTCAGGTTTGTCTTTTGCCCACTCGACTAGTTTACGAGCATGAACTCGTGACTCAAGCGCCATGAATACCTCCGTTCATCATCATCAAGAATTCGCGGTAACGTTGTTTTTCCGCTTCGTCTTTAAAGCGCACATAATGCAGACGAGGACGTCGCTCCTCTAGCAATGGTATACCCTGACACGGATTGGTACGAGCGACGACGAATAACGGTCTACCATCAGGTGGTAATTCAGCAGGAGCTGCTAATGCTTCAACGTCATGACCATCTACCTCAAATACCCGTGCACCAAACGCAGCCAAGCGCTCCTTGATCGAACCTATCTCCATAACTGTTTCAATCGCGCCATCTGCTGATTGGCCGTTTGCATCGATATACACACCAACCGTATCCAGCTTGTAGAAGACAAGTGTTTCAACCGCCTCCCAGGTTTGCCCAATCCAAAACTCACCATCAGACATGAACACCCAATTACGACCGGTATGTCCCTTAAGCCGACGCGCAAGCGCAATACCGGCTGCCTGACTAAGGGCCTGACCTAACGATCCCGCCATCAGTTCGTGACCGGGTGAATGCTCAGCGCCGATCATCTCTACGGTACTCCCATCTTTATTGAACATCTCCAGACCCTGTGCGTCCATGCGCCCCACTTCAACAAGCAGAGCGTATAAGGCTAACGCGCAATGAACAGGAGAAATGAAAAAACGGTCTAACTCGGGTTTGTACGGGCCGTTATATGCAGCGCCACTAAAGTAATTAGGATTGGTCCTACTCGGTACACCGGGGAAAGGTGGTGGGATACGCGATGCACAACTCTCGCCAATACGCATAACACGAGTGTAGAGGGTGGCCAGAATCTCGGCTGCTGAACATGCCTGACTCAGGTACCCGCCGTTATTGCGGATGGTAAAATCCAGGACGCGACGGCGAATACCGTGGGCAACCCGCTTAGTATGTTCATGCCAGGTCGTAGATATTGCTTGCATACCTGTCAATTCCCTCACTTCATTGGTCCGTATTCATTAAGCGAGCGAGGCTCTCGGTAAAAGGAGGGTACGCAATACCCTTTTCCGTAATAATTGCGGTAATCAGGTCGGCTGGAGTGACATCAAAAGCATAATTCAACACTGGTGAACCCTGCGGTACCACTTGTTCTGATCCCACATGCGTAATTTCCTCCGCGCCCCGTTCCTCGATAGGAATATCGTCGCCACTACAAATACTCATATCAATCGTGCTTGTAGGCGCAGCTACGTAGAACGGCACCCCATGGGCTTTGGCAACGATTGCCAGGTTATAGGTACCTATCTTGTTCGCCGTATCACCATTGGCAGCAATACGGTCAGCACCAACGACGCATAGATCAATACCTATTTTCCTCATCACCAAACCCGAAGCCCCGTCAACAATAACCGTATGGGGTATCCCAAGCTGATTCAGCTCCCATGCCGACAGTTTAGCGCCCTGTAATCGTGGACGGGTCTCATCCAGGTAGGCGTGAACTTGTTTGCCACTTTCGTGAGCAATCCGAATAATACCGAGAGCAGTACCGTAATCTACCGTTGCCAGGCTACCTGTATTGCAATGATGCAGAATCTTGGCCGGGTTGGGGATGAGTGGCTGTGCATTCAGACCGATCTGCTTATTAGCTCGAACATCCTCTTCGGCAATTGCATGTGCTTCACGGAGAATAACTTCACGGAGCGCGTCAGGGGTTAAATCGCGACTAGCACGAACCTTGTCCATTACTCGCTGGATAGCCCAGAAGAGATTGACCGCAGTCGGGCGAGAGGCACGCAGCAGGTTAGCCGCTTGCTCGACTTCCCGAACTATGTCCGCCGTCTGCTGAGCAGCGGAATGTAAAGCAGCCAGTGCCAAACCATAAGCTGCAGCCGCGCCAATTGCGGGCGCACCGCGCACAACCATAGTACGAATTGCCTCGGCGACCATCTGTGGATCGCGTAGTTCAAGATAGATCGTTTCTGCCGGTAGCTTGCGCTGATCAAGCAGCCTTAAAGCATTATCTTTCCACTCAATACTACGAAATGTTGTCATAGCGCTACCCTTGTTCTTGCATAATCGTCTAAAGCGAGGGACGTGCTGATACGAGCATATCAACAGCCTGACGAATATCTGTTACACGATGCCGCTGCTTCAACCAGGAAATAGCGATATTTAACCCCAAACTTTCGGCAGTAGCCCGAACATGAGCATCCTCGATGGTCCAAAAGTCATGCACATGAGCCATCCCAATCAAACGACGCATCATCTCAGCCGCCCCAAAACCGAGGGTATCCTGGAGCAAATTGCGCATGTACTTGGCTCGGAAGGCTGCTGAGGGCCAATCACCGTTACCCTGATTTTCCCAAAGTGTCAGGAATTCCTCTTCAAAGATATTCCAGGTTCGCACAATCAGATCGGCCAACCATTGACGATAAGCAGTTCGTTTGGTGTCGTCTTTTGCATGGTATTCCTGAGCAGCGTAAGAGAGTGCTAGATTACCAAGGTAAGAACCGATGTCATGACCTATTGGACCGAAGAAGGCGAATTCAGGATCGACAACCTTGGTTTCTTGCACGTTCAGCATAATTGAGCCAGTATGCAGATCGTTATGGATCAGCGCCTGGGCGTGGCTCATATAGCGCTCTTTCAGCAGGAAAATTTCCGAGCGCAGATCGTCATCTGCATAGATAGATCGCACCTGAGGCTCTAACAGGCTAGTGTAACGATTATTGGGATGTTCCATGTATGGCTGGGTAAAGACCAGATCTTCTTGTACCTTACAAAGCACTGGATTGATAAAACGTGGTACCCACGCTTTCTTTTCAGTAGAACTTAAATACAAATCCGATGTATAAAAGAGTGTACGTGCCATGAACAATCCCATGTGACGATCTACATGGGGATACTCTATTTGTTGCATCAATCCTTCACGCATCACCAGATGACGGTTCAGATCTTCCATAATAATAATGTAACGGTTTTCATCATAATAGTAGATTTTTGGGGTCTGATCCGGACAGTAGCGTGCTTGATTTTGTAAGAAATCGTACTCAATACGTGAACGATCTACGGGCATTTTGAAATCAGGGTAGCGCCAGGCATACGGCAGTGCTTGCTTGACAATGACACTTTGCTGAGAGTTGTGCAATGCTGAAACTCGAAAGATCAGATTAACATTTCCTTCAGATATTTGACAGGCTGTAAACTCAGAGACTCCTGCAAATACCTGCTGATGAACCGGTGTCGTTTTGAGGTAATCTACCACTGTTTGAGTGGTTAAAGCTACGACTTGTGGTTCCATGTGTGTTACACTCCTTTTCCTATACATTAGCGTCGAGTAGTATAGTAGCTCAAACCGAGTGACACAATTAATACTAACCCCTTGATAACGTCCTGGATATACCAGGGAATATTCATCATTGTTAAACCGTTCAACATGACACCTACAAAGATTGCACCTAATACGGTTCCAAATACGTTAGCGCGCCGCGCATTCAACACTGCAAAACCGAAGTAGGTTGCAGCAACAGCATCAAGCAGATACGGATCACCGGCTTTCACTGCGCCTGACCCGATCCGTGCTGCCAGCACTAACCCGCCAATAGTCGCTAACACGCTACTGATTACGTAGGCCGTCATGCGCACCTTATTAACATCGACACCTGCCAGGCGAGCAGCTTCAATGTTTCCACCTACAGCATAGAAGATACGTCCGAATCGTGAAAATTCTAGGAAGATAAAGGCCACAAGGACGATCACAAACATAATCACAACGGGTACAGGAATCCCACGAAATACCTCACTCGACAAGACAAAACCCTGTCCAAGAAACAGAAAGTTTGGATGGATAGCACCTCCAGCAATTTCACGAGTCGGACTCCAGGGGTTAGTCATCCCTTTGTATACAGCATCACCCTTCGTGATACTCATTTGCAAGCCTTGTACCAGATAAAGCACGCCTAATGTTGCTAAAAGATCAGGAATGCGCAATCGAATGATCAAAAACGAATTCAACAAACCGATTATGACACCGACAGCCAGACAAATCAGAATAGCAAAGTACCACGGTACCCCCCAAATGACCATCAGGGCAGTGGAAAGAATTACTGCCAGACCGGTCACTGCGCCCACTGACACATCGAAGCCATTGACCACCACTGAAAATGTGACTCCTAGCGCCACAATGGTCAGAATAGAGACTGCACGCAGAATATCGAGCAGATTGTCAACCGAAGCGAAGGCCTGGGTACGAATTGAGAAGAACAGCGAAACCAGAATCAAGGTAAGAATGAGCCCATAACGTAGGAAAAAGCGGGAAAGAATCGATCCTACATGAATATTGAGTGGTTTTGCTTCCGCAATACCTACTTGTTTTGAAGCGGTAGGAGTTTTATCCGATGTCATAATTTTCTACTCCTCACTAAGCCATGCTATGAGCTGTCTTCGTATGGACAGCACTAATTGCTAACTCCATGACTTGTTGACGATCAACAAGTCGAGTATCAAACTCACCAACAATTTGACCATCACGCATCACGAGCACGCGATCTGCCAAACTAAGAACTTCATCAACATCAGAAGAAGCAAAGATGACAGCGGATGTGCGTGAAAGTTCACGAGCGAGTGCATATACTTCTTGCTTTGCACCAATATCAATCCCTTGAGTGGCTTCATCGAAGAGCATCACACGCGCTCTCTGCAAAAGCCACTTACCAATGACCACTTTTTGCTGATTACCGCCACTAAGATTCTTTACAGCCATTCCAGGATCAGGAGGTACGAGCTTGAGACGGTTAATTATGTGCCGAACATGCGGTATTTCTTTGAAAGGTAGAACAAAACTTAGATAGCTGAAATCACGGATGAAGGGTAATGTGATATTAGTACGAACAGAATATTCAATCCACAATCCACGATGACGACGGTCTTCAGGAATCAGAAAAATACCGTTGCGAATAGCATCCTTTGGTTGTCGAAAGTGTACAACTTTTCCATCGAGAATGATGTCACCATGATCGGCCTTTTCACTACCGGCGAGAATGTTTAACAACTCAGTTTTCCCTGCCCCTGTCAATCCAGTTATGCCAAGAATCTCGCCGCGAAACGCCTGAATGCTGATATTTTTCAGCCGCTGTCCCCATCGTATATTCCGCACTTCTAGTACTAACTCACGCTCTTGGGTCGGAATACGAGTCGGAAAGAGATCTCCAGGTCGGGTACCTAACATGGCTTCTACTGCTTTAGACATCTCAAAGGTTTCTCGATTGAAGTGAGCCACTTTCTTTCCGCCACGAAGAATAGTGATGTCGTCAGCAATTTCTTGAATTTCTGCTAATCGGTGGGAGACATATAGAAATGATACTCCTCCCTGTTTCAGCTTACGTATAATGGTGAATAAATGCTCTACATCACTTACGCTCAGTGCAGCAGTGGGTTCATCTAGAATTAAAAATGAAGCATTGCGTGACATAGCCCGTGCGATAACCAACAGTTGTTTTTGCGGTAATGAGAGATCCGCTACCGGTTTGTCTACATCGATATCAAGTTGTAGCTTTTGTAAAATCTGCCTGGCCTCATCACGCAATCTTTTTTTACGCACAAAGAAACCTTCTTCAGGGGTAGCAAGTTTCTCAATAAGCAGGTTCTCGGCAACACTTAAATACGGAATAAGCGTTGTATCAACTTCCTGGTGAACAACCTCAATACCATACCGAAACGCATCTGCTGGTTTATGTATCGAGATTACCTGTCCATTTAGTTCAATTTTTCCCTCATAGGAGGGATAGTAACCGGTCAGAATTTTAATCAATGTACTTTTACCAGCACCATTTGCGCCTATCAAAGCGTGAACGTATCTACCACGAAGCTCTAAATCGACACCATCCAACGCTACAACCCCAGGAAAAACTTTGCCTAAACCAGACGCTTTTAGAACAGCCATCACTATACTCCTCAAGTGCTCCTTACCGGGTCATCTACGTGGCGTGGGGATACTCCCCACACCACACCAACCATAGCCTAACTACTTACCTACCTGCCAGCGTACACATCCACGGGAACCAGTTAAGCGGCGACTCACCCATTGCCGGCATAGCCTGGATGAGCTCGTCCATATTGGTAATCTTGTTCGCCAGCAAGAAATCACGTGTGATCAACTGCGGCTGTACCAGTAGGTACTTGTCGACCTTTTCCCCCGCCACCAAGGCCGCCGCCGTCCGTACCGCCAACCGACCCACACTGTACGAATCGGTAGCGACTGTTGCCACCCACGGACTGTCCGGGGCGATCATCAGTTGGATATCCTCATTAGTGATGTCAACTGAGTAGACCCGATAATCTTTCCCTCGTCCTGCTTGTGTGATTGCTCGCACGGCTCCTTTGGCAAACTCGTCCCACATCGCGACAACGACGTTCGCATTCGGGTATTCCTTCATCGTCGCTTCCATCCGCGTCTGCGTGTCGGCGGCAGTGTTGTCGGTCACGGCGCCAATCCGCGTCACTTCCTTCAACCCCGGATAGCGCCATTTGAAGTCCTGCCAGATGCGGTCACGCTTGTCGAGGGGCGCAAAGCCACCAACGTTCACATACACCACATCCGCCTGCCCGGCGTGGTCGGTGACAACCTTCTTCGCCAGCAGGAAGCCGATCAGCATATCGTCCTGCTCGATTTCCGGCACTTGCGGGTTATCGACCACTAAGTCAAAGGACACCACCTTGATCCCTTTCGCCAAGGCCTCTTCAATCTTGGGCAGCAGCGGATCGGGTCGTCCGTGGTCGACGATGATGGCATCCACCCCTTGCTGGATAAAGTTCTCCATCGCCGTCACCATCTTCGCCATATCACCACGCGCCGTTGCCTCGAGCAGTTCTACTCCCAGCTCATTCGCCATCGATTGCGCTCCAGCTAGATACCGCTCAAAGAACGACCCCTCGCCAACCTCGCGTACCAGCGCGATGCGTACCTTTTTGTTTGTAAAGACACTCGGAATTTGATCACTCTTGACCTGACAAATCGGTTGAGAACTCATCTCTCCACCGGCACCGATGGTTATTTGCGGCATAGAATAGCCATTCCGGGCCAGCACCTTTTCCATCCACGGGAACCAGTTGAGAGAGAACTCACCCATTGCCGGCATAGCCTGGATGAGCTCGTCCATATTGGTAATCTTGTTCGCCAACAGGAAATCACGGGTGATTAACTGCGGCTGTACCAGCAGGTATTTATCTACCTTCTCCCCCGCCACCAGCGCCGCCGCCGTGCGTACCGCCAGCCGACCCACACTGTACGAATCGGTGGCTACGGTAGCCACCCACGGACTGTCCGGGGCAATCATCAGTTGGATATCCTCATTGGTAATATCGACCGAGTAGACCTGATAGTCTTTCGCCCGTCCTGCTTGCGTGATTGCTCGCACGGCCCCTTTGGCAAACTCGTCCCACATCGCGACAACGACGTTCGCATTCGGGTATTCCTTCATCGTCGCTTCCATCCGCGTCTGGGTGTCGGCAGCGGTGTTGTCGGTAACAGCCCCAATCCGCGTCACTTCCTTCAACCCCGGATAGCGCCATTTGAAACTCTGCCAGATGCGGTCACGCTTGTCGAGGGGCGCAAAGCCACCGACGTTCACATACACCACATCTGCCTGACCACCGTGGTCGGTCACAACCTTCTTCGCCAGCAAGAAGCCGATCAGCATATCGTCCTGCTCGATTTCCGGAACTTGCGGGTTATCAACCACCAGGTCGAAGGATACCACTTTGATCCCTTTCGCCAAGGCCTCCTCGATCTTGGGCAGCAATGGATCAGGTCGTCCGTGGTCGACGATGATCGCATCGACCCCTTGCTGGATAAAGTTCTCCATCGCCGTCACCATCTTCGCCATATCACCACGCGCCGTTGCCTCGAGCAGTTCTACTCCCAGCTCGTTCGCCATTGATTGCGCCCCGGCCAGATACCGCTCGAAGAACGACCCCTCCCCAACCTCGCGTACCAGCGCGATGCGTACCTTCTTGTTTGGATCGGCAAAAGCCAGTGGAATACCATCTTGTGTTGTCGGAGCAGCCGTGGCTGGTTGAGTCTGCTGGGTTGGGACTGTTGAGGTTTCAGGCGGTGCGGCACAACCAACGAGCGTCAATGCTACCAACACGAACAGGTGGAGAAAAACCGACAAAGAACGCCTCGTCTTCATTGACTCCTCCTTGATGGACTACAGGGGACACGGCGAAGTGATAAATTTGTTCACTATTGTACTTTTGTACAATATACTGGAAGAAACGACGTTTGTCAATAGAGTCTCGTGGAATTTGGTACCCGGTTCAGCAGATTTCAACATTTTTTCTCTGCCCGGCAGGAGAAAAGAAAACGGAGAAATAGGCAGGGGCCGAAGGGGGTCGTGGTGTGCTGATGTGCCTACCAATGGGTTCCCTGCCAGGTATCGCAAGATGCGGGCCGGCGGCCCGTGTTCCCAGGCAAACGGCGCAGGTCAGGGAGGGTCTTGAGGGGTGTACAAGATATTCATTCGCAAACACGACTGAACACGGAACATGTTGCCCCCAAAACCAGGTTAATACCAGTTGACAAACCGACTACGATCAACGATAATTGTCAACCGAAAGGGGGAATTATGAATCACCAAAGGCTCCGCCAGTTACGACTGGCACGTGGCATGACCCTCAGCGACCTGGCTCAAGCTACCAACCATATTGTCACCCGTCAGGCAATCTCGAAATACGAACATGGGCAGGCAAAGCCATCACCAACGGTGCTACAGCATTTGGCACAGGCACTTGGTGTGCGTCCGACCGATCTGCTGAATGGTCAAGAGGTGCGCATTGAGCTGATCGCGTATCGGAAACGTGCATCGCTACGAAAGCGCCAGCATGACCAGATTGCAGCTCTGGTTGATGAGGTCCTGCGTGAGCGATTGCGGCTCCAACGCCTCATTGGCGACGTATCTTATCTGAATGTGTCACTTCATCACTATCCAGTGGCCGATCTAGCTGATGCGGAAACGGCAGCGAATGAGCTGCGTGTCCGTTGGGATTTAGGGAGCGCGCCTATCGCCAATCTGACTGATGTGTTGGAAGATCATGGTTTGCACGTGATCGCACTTGATACCGTTGATGGCTTTGATGGTGTCGCTGCGGTTGTACGCGACGAACACGATACACCAGTTGCAGCAGCGGTGATTGCCCGCCGTACCGCCGATGGCGCCCGTTGGCGTATGAATCTAGCTCACGAGTTGGGGCATCTGGTGCTGCAACCGCAGGGCAATCTTGATGAAGAAAAAGCTGCTTTCCGCTTCGCAGCGGCTCTTCTTGCGCCGGCAAGCAACTTACGCGCCTTTATCGGCACTCGTCGGCATCACATACACCTGGATGAATTGATATTGCTGAAACACCATTTCGGGATGAGTATCCAGGCATTGCTGTACCGGATGCTGACCCTGGAGATTATCAGTCAACGTTTGTACAAATCGTTGATGATTGAATTGAGTGAACGTGGCTGGCGAACGCAAGAGCCGGAACCTCTTCCTCTGGAAGAACCGATCTGGTTGCGCCGTACAGTCCTTCGTGCCCTGGCTGAAGAGCTAATCGATCCGGCTGAAGCACAGCGACTGTTACGTGGTGAGACCACTATTCCGGTTGACCAACCAGAGATGGGTCGGTGTCAACAATTGCTGCACCAGCCACTACCTGAACGCCACGCGATTCTGACTGCGCAGGCCGAAACAGCCCGTGATCTTTATCAGGTTACCGCTACTCCAGCCCACGAGGTTGTCACGAGTGAGTACAACTAATGTCCCCCGTCGTGGTGAGATCTGGTATGTCGATCTCGGCGACCACACCCAGACCCTGGTACTCGTCGTGAGTGCGAATGCCTTTGAACGATTGCCGGTTCGCCTGGTAGCTCGCTTGCGCCCATGGGAAGACCGCTTTAACGATCTGGTATGGATGCAACGCCTCGACAGTACCTGGCCCACTCGATTGAATGCTCCCCATGCAGTGGACCTGCTTCAATTGTATAGTATCGATGTACACTGTTTCCAAAAGCTTGTTGGTCGAGCACCGGCAACGAAAATGGATGAGATCGCAGCGGCGATTGCGTTGGTGGTAGATTATGTGCCGCCAGCTTAGGATAAGTCAAGGGCTTCAGTACAGAAGGTATGACAACCACTTCATCAATGTTTACGGTCAACGCTGGAGCGCTGCTGGCCAGTGCTCCGGCAACCGCCACAGCAATCGCCTTCAACGACGCGCTGGCCGCATATGGTCTTTGTCTACCCATTATCCCGTTGCGGGTAGAGGCCACATTAGCTGAATTGGTAGCTTGTAATAGTGGTGGTCGTTATCGCCTGCACAGCGGCCCGATTGGTCGGTATGTGCGGGCAGCCACGCTGAACACGGCTGATGGGCTGCTGACCGTTGGTGGGCCGACGCTTAAACGGGCAACCGGTTATAACCTCCATCGGGCATTGGCCGGGCAAGGAGTACGACTAGGCGAACTCCAAGAGTTGACATTTAATCTACGTCCGTTGCCGGGGGCTACTGCATTGCAGCTTGTCGAAGGGCCGATTGAGTCATTGTTGATGCTGGCTGATGATCTGATGGCGGCCAATGTAGCACTTCGCGCTCTGGCATTCGATGCACAGGGATTCCTCCTAATTGAAATAGCTGGCTTTCCGGCAGTGGTTGAGCGTCAGACGCAGCAGGTGGCAGCGCTAGCCGCTCGTTATCGTCTGATCGCAACATCTCCTATTGATGGTTGGCGTCATTGGGAGCAGCTCGCGCAGCAACACTGTGCGCTTACACCAGATCAACGGCTCGATGTTACCCTACCGCGACGAGCATTAACCGATTTTCTGACGTTCTGCCAACGTCTCATCAACTCTGATACGGTGATCTGGGGTGATGTCGGTGTAGGAAGTCTACATATTTCTCCTTTACCTGATTCTAAGAGCTATGCCACACTTAAAGCGCAGGCTGCTTCAGCAGGCGGTCAACCGTGCTCAGAGTTTGGGCCACCACCCCGGCCAGCCTATCCTGCCCTTGCCACTTCTAGCAGGGCGATAGCAAACGATCTGATTGCAGATCTCAGGCGGGTGGTCGGTGCCCGCTATCTGCTCACTCACCCCGATCACCTGGCCGTTTACTGTCAGGATGCCTCGAATGCCCAAGCCGAGGCCCTGCCCTACGCTGTAGCCTTACCGGCCAATACCGCAGAAGTTGCCGCACTGATGCAGATTGCAGCCGCTCATCGGTTGCCGGTCGTCAGTCGCGGCGCTGGCAGTGGTCTGGCCGGTGGCGCAGTACCTACACCAGGCAGCCTGGTGATCGGTCTTAATCGGCTAGAACATCTCACGATTGACCGCGAACAACGGATCGCTCAGGTGGGAGCAGGGGTGATTACCGCCGAATTGCAGCGTGCTGCCGAGCGGGTCGGTCTCTTTTATCCACCAGACCCAAGCAGTCAGACGGCTTCAACCATCGGTGGCAATATTGCCTGTAACGCTGGTGGTCCACGCTGTCTTAAGTATGGGGTTACCGCTGACTACGTGTTGGGGCTAACAGCCGTACTGGCTGATGGCGCCATCGTCCGCTACGGTGATGGTTTAGTTGGACAAGGTGAACATAACGGGTTAGCGCAACTGCTGGTTGGTTCCGAAGGCACACTGGCCGTCATTACAGAAGCCACGTTACGGCTCATTCCGCTTCCCCGCGCTCGCCGCACAACGATGGCGATCTTTACCGATCTTGTCGCTGCCTGTGCGACCGTTGAACGGATTATGGCTTCAGGCATTATCCCGGCCGGTCTCGAACTGATGGATGACACTACGATTGCCGCAGTTGAAGCCTTCCTCCATATTGGACTACCCCGTGATGCCGGTGCGATGCTGCTGATGCTGGCCGACGGCGAACCAGAGATGGTTGAGTATGAAGCAGCAACGTTAGCCGATTTAGCCAGAGCTAGCGGCGCCCAACGGGTGGTTGTAGCCCAGAATGCAACCGACGAGGCAAACCTCTGGCAAGCGCGACGGGTCATTTCACCGGCTCTTGGTCGCATCCGCCCGAACCGGTTAGGTGAAGATATTAGCGTACCGGTTAGCCGGATAGCCGAATGCGTCAGCCGTATCAAGTGTGTAAGTGCCGAGTATAATCTGCCCATCGTTGTGTTTGGTCATGCCGGAGACGGAAATCTGCATCCGAATATTCTCTTCGATGCCCGGAATCCGGCTGAGGTCGCACGGGTATGGCCTTGCGCAGAAGCCGTCTTCACTGCGGCGCTGGAAGTTGGTGGTACGTTGTCGGGTGAACACGGAATCGGCACGCTCAAACGACCGTTTATGCTGAAGGCACTGGGTGAGCGGCAAATTGCCGTGCAACGTGCGATCAAACTCAGCTTCGATCCAGAAGAGCGTTTGAACCCTGGTAAGGTCTTACCGGTATGATCATTACCAGTCTCGCCAATCCGACGATTAAAGCACTACGTGCACTGAAGCAACGCAAAGCGCGTGACGAGCAGGGACGGTATCTAATCGAGGGCATTCGACCGGTGGCTGAAGCAATTCAGTGTGGCGCACCGCTGGAAATGCTGATCGTGGCCCCTGATCTGCTTAGCAGTGCTTTCGCCCACGATGTGATCACCACTTACGCCGCTGAAGGTGGTAAAATCCTGACCGTCAGCGCCGCTGTTTTTACCAGTCTGACCGAAAAAGAGCATCCCCAGGGTCTGGCGGCGGTAGGATACATTCGATACACGACCTTGAGTGAACTACCACCAGCGGCTGTGGGTTGGGTTGCCCTGGTGGAGGTTGCCGATCCGGGTAATCTGGGTACCGTTCTGCGGACTGCCGATGGTGCAGGGTTTAGTGGAGTCATTCTGGTTGGAACAACAACGGATCCATTCGATCCAGCAGCCGTGCGTGCCAGTATGGGCGCTCTGTTTAGCCAACACGTGGTACGTACCAACTGGCGTGATCTGCTGAACTGGTGTCGGCAACAGCAGATCGCCCTGGTTGGCAGTTCTGATCGTGGCGCCTGTGATTACCGTACCGCACCCTATTCACGACCACTAGTACTCGTATTGGGCAGCGAGCGCCACGGACTAAGCGATGAACAACTGGCAGACTGTGATCTGGTCGTGCGCATCC
>Ga0308418_1000264_pt1 | contig 32366 bp, 29 predicted proteins | sample HotsprSampleR4cd_FD_203517 | JGI IMG/M metagenome (GOLD analysis project Ga0308418, IMG submission 203517) | Hot spring phototrophic mat microbial communities from Mushroom Spring, Yellowstone National Park, Wyoming, United States - 20090729_R4cd ... | reverse complement strand
CGCGCGTCAGCACGGCGAACATCGTCGCGCGGGAGGAGATTTTCGGACCCGTGCTGAGCGTGCTGACCTTCCGCACGCCCGACGAGGCGGTGCAGATGGCGAACAACACGCGCTACGGGCTATCGGCAGGCGTGTGGACGAACAAGGGCAGCAAGTATCTGGAGTTCGCTTCGCGCGTGCAGGCAGGCGTCGTGTGGTGCAACACCTACAATAAGTTTGACCCTGCCAGCCCCTTCGGCGGCTACAAGGAGAGCGGCTTCGGACGCGAAGGGGGCGTTCACGGCTTAGCGGCGTATGTGGCGTTATAACATCAACGCCTGCGCGAAGCGTTCCATTGTGTCGCGGGCGCGTTGGAGTTTGAGTTGGCGGCGCAGGTCGCGGTCTTTGGGCGCATCTTCGGGATCAGGCAGCAGCCCCCAGTTGGCGTTCATCGGTGGGAAGTCGGGGTGCGGGTACGCGCTGATGTAGTGCAGCAGCGAGCCGATGACCGTCTCGCGCGGGGGCGCAACGGCGGGTTTGCCCAGCGCAATCCGCGCCGCGTTCAGCCCCGCGATAATCCCTGTAGCCGCCGATTCAATGTAGCCCTCCACGCCGACCAGCTGCCCCGCGAACAAGAGCTTCCCGTCGTCGCAGAACTGGAGCGTGCGCTGCAACAGGCGCGGCGAATCGAGGTAGGTGTTCCGATGCACGACGCCGTAGCGCACAAACTCGGCGTTTTCCAGCCCAGGCACGAGGCGGAACACGCGCTTTTGCTCGCCCCACTTCATGCGCGTCTGGCACGCCACAAGGCTGTAGAGCGTGCGCTCGCTGTTTTCGGGGCGCAGCTGCAGCACCGCGTAGGGACGCTTGCCCGTGCGCGGGTCGGTGAGTCCAATCGGCTTGAGCGGACCAAAGCGCAGGGTGTCCTTGCCGCGCGCGGCTAACTCCTCCAGCGGCGTGCAGCCCTCGAAAAAGCGCGGCTCCTCAAACTCGTGCAGCGGCGCGCACTCTGCCGACCGAATCGCCTCCCAGAAGCGTTCGTACTCGTCTTTAGTGAAGGGGCAGTTGATGTAGGCGGGGTCGCCCTTCTCGCGACGACTGCCGAAAAAGACCTTCTCGTAGTCAATCGTGCTGGCGTCCACGATGGGCGACACGGCGTCGTAGAAGTAGAGGTGCTGCTTGCCCGTCAGGCGCGCGATTTCGCCCGCGAGCGCGTCGGAAGTCAGGGGTCCCGTGGCGATAATCAGCGGGCGGTCGGGGGGGATGGCAGCGACCTCCTCGCGCACGACTTCGATCAGCGGGTGGAGTTCGATGCGGGCGGTGATGGCTTTGGCGAACGCCTCGCGGTCTACGGCGAGCGCTTCGCCTGCGGGCACGGCGAACTCGCGCGCGGTGGGAATCACCAGCGAGCCGAGCCGTTCCATTTCCCACTTCAGTTGCCCCGACGGGGTGGTGGGCAGCATCGACTTGAACGAGTTGGAGCAGACCAGCTCGGCGAGCCAGCCTGTTTTGTGGGCGGGCGTGCTGCGTTTGGGGCGCATCTCGTAGAGGCGCACGGGCACGCCGAGCCGCGCGGCTGCCCACGCCGCCTCGACTCCTGCGAACCCGCCGCCGACAATCGTCACGCGCGGCATACCGATTCAGTATACCCCCTTTCGGGCGCGCGCGTTCCCCAGCGGGCGGTATAATTGCGCCGTGAGCCGCGTTATAGGCAAGCCGAAGGTGCGTCGCCGTCCCAGCCTGCCGATGCGCCGCTGGATCACACGGGCGGAGTTCGAGGCGCTGATGGAGGCAGGCGTGTTCCCGCGCGAGGAGCGATTGGAACTCCTCGCAGGCGAGTTGACGCGGAGGGAGGCTGTTAGCCCACGCGCGGCGGCTGCGATTTGCCTGATGTACGAAGCGTTGACTGAGATTCTGCCCCCCTCCTTAAGGTTCCCCCCGCTTCGCGAGGGGAACCGCGCCTATGGGGTCTGCCCTGCACGCAGCGCCAATAAGGGCGGATGCGATGTGCGTATCCAACTCCCCCTCGCCCTGAGCGAGTACGACGAACCGTTCCCCGACCTCGCCGTTGTGTCGGGCAGCCCGCGCGATTACCTTGCACAGCACCCGACCAGCGCGCTGCTGGTGGTGGAGGTGTCCGAAGCCTCGCTGAAGACCGACCGCACAGTCAAAGGCAGCCTGTACGCCAGCGCAGGAATCCCTGAATACTGGATTCTGAACCTGCGCGAGCGCGTGCTGGAAGTGTACCGCGAGCCAGCAGCGGATGCACGCGCCGTGTATGGCGCGGCGTATCGCCAGCAGCGCATCTACACAACAGGCGAGCCAGTGTCGCCCCTCTGTGCGCCCGACGCAACCCTTGCGGTGGAGCAACTGATGCCGTGAGCGGAGTTGAATGCTCTATCGGAACCAATCGCCCGCCCAGTCTGGTATAATATATCGTGGAGGGTATCGAGTATGCTCAACATGTTGAAAACGGGTCTGTTGCTGACAGGGCTGACGCTAATCCTTGTTTGGATCGGCAATCTGCTGGGTGGTCAGACGGGGATTATCATCGCGCTGGTGTTCGCGGCGATTATGAATCTCGGTTCGTACTGGTTCAGCGACCGCTTGGTGATCGCGATGACGGGCGCGCAGCCGCTCTCGGAGCAGGAGGCGCCCCAGCTGTACCAGATGCTGCGCGAGATGACGCACCGTGCGAATATGCCGATGCCCCGCCTGTACCTGATTCCTGAGATGCAGCCGAATGCGTTTGCGACGGGGCGCGACCCGCAGCGCGGGGTGGTCGCCGTCACGCAGGGCTTGCTGCAGATGATGAACTACGACGAAGTTAAGGGCGTGATTGCCCACGAGCTGGCGCACATCAAGAACCGCGACACGCTGATTATGGCGGTTGCAGCGACGATTGCGGGCGCGATTTCCGCGCTGGCGCAGATATTTTATTACACAACCCTGCTGTTTGGCAGCCGCGATGAGCGCGGGGCTAACCCGTTGGCGGCGCTCGCGCTGGTGATTGTCGCGCCGATAGCCGCGATGATTGTGCAGCTGGCGATCTCGCGCGCCCGCGAGTACGAGGCGGACAAGGTCGGCGCGGAGATTGCGGGCACGCCGTTGGGCTTGGCGTCCGCCCTGCGCAAACTGGAAGCGGCGGCGCAGCGCATCCCGAACGAGCACGCGCAGCCCGCGACCGCGCACATGTATATCGTGAACCCGCTGAGCGGCGGCGGGCTGATGGCGCTGTATAGCACGCACCCGCCTGTCGCCGAGCGCGTGCGCCGACTGGAAGCGATGGCGCGAGGAGTGCGAATCGCATGAACACGCTGCGCGACCAAGTGTGGGAAATCCTGCACGATGTGTACGACCCCGAGATCCCGCTCAATATCGCGGATCTCGGGCTGATCTATGACCTGCAAGTAAGCGATGCGGGCGAGGTCTCGATTCTGATGACGCTGACCTCGCCCGGCTGCCCCGTGGGCGACATGCTCGCCGACGAAATCCGCGACCGCGCGATGAGCATCCCCGGCGTGACGGATGTGCAGGTGGAGTTCACCTTCGAGCCGCTCTGGACGCCCGAGCGCATCTCCGAAGAGGGTCGCCAAATGCTGCAGGCGTTTGGGTTTCCTGTGTAGACGAATCGCCCGCTCCCCTTTGTGGGAGCGGGTCGGGGTGAGGGGAACAGTATGGCGAAAGAGCGCGGCGGTGTGATCGACCAAGCGGCAGCTGAGGCGTTGCTGCGCCGCTACTTGGACGAGCGCGGGTGGCGGTACGAGTGGGAGCAGCGCGAGTTCGGGGGCAAGAGACCCGACGCCGTGATTCTGTCCGAATCGGGCGAGCCGATAGCGGTTATCGGGGCAGTCGCTATCGATGAGGGCGCGGAGCTGGGGCATACGGTTCGGGAAGCTCTTGCATGCGGCATACAGCAGGCGTCCCCCGTCGCAGAGGCTGGGCTGCCCTACCTGCTGGCGGCGCATATTCCAGGATGCCCCCCGCTGGAGCGTATTGCCCCGTTGATTATCGAGAATTTGAGGCAATTCCCAGCAATCAGCGCGTTCGGTATCTTGCGGGAACTCGATGTGGCTGTGGTGAAAAAATACACCGAGTTCGCGAAACAACACCCTTACAATCCCCCTCTACCGACGCCAACGCTTACTGTGATAGAGATTCTGCTGAACCCCTGCACACGAATAGCTTGGCGTGAAGGACTGTGGGGCGCTACTGACGAAGTATGGGGCTGGGTAGAGAACCTGCAGGAGTTCCAAACGATTCACGACGGTCGGTGGTGGGGTCTTTACCGACTCTTCAGCCTTGCAGGTTCAGTACCGGCGCCGTTCAAGGAGGGCGTGAAGATGTCACGGAGCGAAAACTTCTATGAGGAGCGCGAATGAGAGCCGACGACGGATCTTGATTGACACGAATGTTCTCATCGCCCTTATCAACGGGGCACATCCCGCGCACGAGTCGGTTGAGGCACAATTAGCTGAGCTTCAAGCAGAGGGGCATGCATTGATTGTTGCACCGCAGTGCGTGTACGAATTTTGGGTCGTGGCGACGCGCCCCGTCGTGAACAACGGGCTCGGTAAATCGCCCGCTGAAGCGAACGAGTTATTGGAGCAGATTCTCAACACCTTTCAACAGTACGACGACCCGCCTGGCATCGTTGACGAATGGCGGCGGTTGTGCGTCGCGTATCAGATTGTCGGCAAGCGCGCCCACGACGCCCGCATCGTCGCCTATATGCGCGGGCACGGGATAGCAGAGCTGTTGACGCTGAATAGTGAGGACTTTCGGAGCTTTGAGGGCAACGAAATTCGCCTGCTTTGGGCACACTTGCTGACACTTAGCCTGTTTGCCACTCATCGTCGGGGATTTCGGCGCCGCGCATAATTGCACAGAGTGTCCCAACAGGCAGCGTCTTGCCTTTATGCATCGGGACAACGACCGTCAGCCCCGTCTCAGGGTGACGCCATTTGCGGTGACTGCCCTTTTGCGAGACGAGTTCAAAACCGTATCGTTTCAAAATCGTTTCTACTTCGGCTGCTGTCAGGCGACGCACACGCCCCATCACACGATAACCTCGCGCAAGATGGCATTCGGCGCTAGGGGAATCTCGTCGGGCTGTAGATAAAGAGCGATAGCCTCGCGCATGTTCTCGATTGCTTCTGCCTCGGTATCGCCTGCGGAGGCGCAGCCGGGCAGTTCGGGGCACCAGGCTGCCCACTCACCTGTTTCAGTATCCTGTTCCAGCACGACGCGCCAGCGTCGCTGCCCGTTCGTTGTTTCCATCGGTAGGAACCTCCAGACTATTTTACCTTGAGAGCAGGGCATTTCACGGCGCAGGCGTCAGCTCGATAATACTCACTTCGGGGCGGGTGTACCAGCGGGGCACGGCGCGCCCGTGCGTGACGCCGCTGGTGATGTAGATGTAGGTCTCGCCCTCCCGATACAGTCCGTAGGGGTGGGCGGTTCCGTAGCGCGTTTTGGGGATGTAGCTGCGCCCAAAGAGCCGCTGCATCGCCCGGTGCGCGGTGGTCGGCGCCCAGATTTGCCCCGCGTGCGTGTGCCCCGACAGGATCAGCGTGGTGCGGTCGCGGTACGGCGACAGCACAGCGTCGGGATTGTGCGAGAGCAGAATCACGGGGTGTTCGGGCTTGGCGGGAACCCCGCGAAACGCCTGCTCCCAGTGCGGTTTGTGGCACAGCAGGTCGTATATGCCGACCAGCGTCAGGCGCGTATCGCCCTTGCGCACCGTGCGGTTCGCTTCGCCCAGTACTATGACGCCCGATTCCTGCAGGGCACGGATTACGGCGTCTTTGCCCGACCAGTGGTCGTGGTTGCCCAGCACGGCGTACACGCCCAGCGGCGCGCGTATGCCCTGCAGCGCACGCTTGAGATAGGGCAGCCCGTGGTGCGTATGCACATAGTCGCCGACCAGCAGGATGATGTCGGGCTGCTGCGCCATCGCCGCCTGCAAGCAGTCGCGCGCGTGGCGCAGGCTCGCCTCGTCCACAAGGTGAAAATCGCCCATCACGGCGATGCGCACAGGCTCCGCGACAGGCGCAGGCACAGCCACCCCGCGCACGCGCGTCCACCGCCCCACTACAAACCCCGCAAGTATCAGCGCAACGCCCGATAGCCCCAGCACGAATCCCCACCGCCGCCGTCGCATCGCGAGAAGTATACCCCCCGTTGCGAATCGCGCCCCTATGGGGTACACTTATAGACCGTAGCCAGCGGCTACAGGGGGAGCTGCGATGAAAGTGTATCGATTGGATTTGAATGATGTCGTCCAGCATCCGGGACGGCGCGTGGAGTACCCGATCGAACTCTGGCTGGAGCGGGAAGAAGCTCCCCCGCTGGCGGAGCCGATACGCGGCGCGCTCACTGCTGAGAGCGGCGGGCGGATTCTGCGCCTTGCGGGCGCGTTCCACACGGTCGTGTGGCTGGAGTGCGGGCGCTGCTTGGGCTACTTCCAGTTGCCTGTGGCGTTCGAACTCCACGAGGAGTTCCCGCTCGCGGGCACGCCCGCAGGCTTGAGCGCATACGGCTACGCCGAAGTGGAAGATCGGGACTCGTTCCCCGTGTTTGAGGGGAACTGGCTCTATGCCGACGACCTGCTACGGCAATATCTGTTGCTGGAGTTGCCGATGGCGCCCGTCTGCAGGGAGGACTGCAAAGGCTTGTGTCCGACCTGCGGGCAGAACCTGAACGAGGCGAGCTGCGACTGTGCGCCCAAAGAGGGGCATCCCGCGTTTGAGGCGCTGGCGCGAGCCTGGTACAGCGAGGACTGAAACACAAGGAGGCGAACGATGGCGAATCCGAAACGGCGACATTCGCACGCGCGTGGTGCGAAACGGCGCACGCACTACAAACTGGAGATGCCCGGCTTGAGCCGCTGCACGCACTGCGGCGCGATGGTGCTGCCTCACCGCGCGTGCCCCGTGTGCGGCTATTACAAGAAGCGCAAGTACGAAGCGGCGATTACCGCGCCGACCGCCAGCGAGTAAAGCATGCGCATCGCTGTGGACGCGATGGGGGGCGATCACGCCCCCCAAGAGATCGTGCTGGGCGCGCTGGAGTCGGCGCGGCAGGTCAGCTTCGAAATCCTGCTCGTAGGCGATACCGAGCAGATTGAAGCGCTGCTGCCGACGCGCGGGCGACCTGCGAACCTGACGGTGTACCACGCCTCGCAGGTCATCACGATGGACGACGCACCCGTAATGGCGATTCGGCGCAAGCGCGACTCGTCGCTCGTGGTCGCCGCGAAGCTGGTCAAGGAAGGCAAGGCGGACGCGCTGGTCTCGATGGGCAACACGGGCGCGGTCGGTGTGGTCGCCAAACTGCTCTGGGGCGGGCTGCCGTATGTGGATCGCCCCGCAATCGCCACCGTGCTGCCCACCTACACGGGACGCTGCGTGCTGCTCGATAGCGGCGCAACCGTCGACTGCTCTCCGCGCCAACTGCTCGACTTCGCGCTGATGGGGCAAATCTACGCCGCGCAGGTGCTGGAGATTCCCAACCCGCGCGTCGGGCTGCTCAATATCGGCGAGGAGGCGACCAAAGGCAACAGCCTGACCAAAGAGGCGTACCAACTCCTGCAAAGCCAATTGCGAGACGAGTTCGTGGGCAATGTGGAGGGGAAGACCTTCTACGAGGGGTTCGCCGATGTGGTCGTGTGTGACGGGTTCGTGGGCAACATCTTCCTAAAGACCAGCGAGGGCGTCGCCGAGATGGTGATGAAGGTCGTCAAGGAGGAGTTGACGCGCAACGCGCTCAATAAGTTGCCGCTCGCGCTGCTCAAGCCCGCGTTCGGTCGGCTCAAGCGGCGGCTGGACTACCGCGAGTGGGGCGGCGCGCCGCTGCTGGGCGTGGACGGCGTGTGCATCATCGGGCACGGGCGCTCCGACCGCTATGCTGTGCGCCAAGCGATTGCGGTTGCGGCGCAGGCGGTCGCCAATCGGCTGATTCCGACCCTGCGGCACGCGCTGCACCTACTTCACGACGAGAAGGAGGGCTGACGCGCTGTGCGCATCACGGTACTGGGCTGCGGCACCTCGATGGGCGTTCCGCAACTGGGCTGCCGCTGCGCCGTGTGTACCTCCGACGACCCGCGCAACCACCGCACGCGCCCCAGCGTCCACATCCAGCAGGGCGAGACGCAGGTTCTGATTGACGCGCCGCCCGAACTGCGCCTGCAACTGTGGCGCGCGGGGCTGGATCAGCATCTGGACGCCGTGCTGATTACCCACACGCACGCCGATCACATCATGGGGCTGGACGACATCCGCGGGTTCACCATCTACACAGGGCGCGCTGTGCCCGTGTATGCGGAAGCCAGCGCGCTGGACGACCTCAAGCGCGTGTTTCGCTACATCTTTTTTCCGTACCCGCCTGGCGTCAGCACCCCGCAGATTGAGTTCCGCGAACTCGCGGGCGCGCTGCAGATTGGCGAACTGACCATCGAGCCGTTGCGCGTGTTTCACGGCGAGATGCCGATACTGGCGTTCCGCATCGGCGACTTCGCCTATGTGACCGATGTGAGCTATATCCCGCCCGACACTTGGGAACGGCTGCAGGGGCTGCGCCTGCTGATTCTGGACGCGCTGCGCCGCCAGCCGCACCCGACGCACTTCCACTTGGAGAAGGCGGTGGAGGTCGCCTTGCAACTGCGCGCCCAGCGCACGCTGTTCACGCACCTAACGCACGACTTGGACTACGCGACTACCAACGCCGAACTGCCCGACGGCATCGAACTGGCGTATGACGGGCAGGTAATCGAGTTGGGCACACCCATCCACGCGGGGTAGTGTCAAAAGACAGAGGCAGCAAAGCGGTGAGTATGGAGCTACAACGCCACCAGCTGAGCATAGAGCTACAGCAGTGGATAAGCGACTACCTTGGCGGTCGCTGCACGCGCGCCCAAATGGCGGAATGGGCGTCCAACCAATTGAGGACGATGTCGAACTCGCAGTTAGAGGGGACGCCGTATGGGGAGTTGATGGATTACATCCTGTGTCGGTTCACCGACGACGACTGGACAGACGAGGAAGAGTACAGAAATGAGATGTACGACTTGCTCTCTCGTCTACAGCGCGCAGAGAAGGGCGAGATTGCTCTGCCCTGAAGGTGGGAACAACGCGGAGATTTCCCTCAAGGTCGCAGAGCAGGAATCCCCCGCCCCTTGCCGAATGGACACCTATCCGATGAAACTCGTCATCGCCGTGATTCACAACCGAGACAAGGGTCGCGTGGTGGACGCCCTGCTGGAGAGCCAGTTCAAGTTCACGCAGGTCGCCTCCACAGGCGGCTTTCTGCGCGAGGGCAACACCACGCTGCTGATTGGCGTGGACGACTCTCAGCTGGAGAGCCTGCTGCGCCTGCTGGAGAGCAACTGTCGCACACGCGAGCAGTATGTGAACCCGATGCCGCCCGACGCCGCGCCGATTGGCAGCTTCCTGCCTACGCCGATTGCGGTGGAGGTCGGCGGCGCGGTCGTCTTCGTGCTGCCTGTGGAACGGTTCGAGCGGTTTTAGCGTATAATTGCCCCGTGCTGGCGACCCGTGTCGCGCCAATTAGCACGACATCCCTCACTCCCGCGTAATCGTCTCGTCCAGGTTGAGCAGCGTGTTGGCGACCAGCGCGAGCGCGGCGGTGTGCGCGTCGGGTTTGCCGACGAGTTTCTGCGCTGCGTCGGGCTGCTGGGCGTACCGCTCGCGCATCTGGCGGTAGAGTCGCTCCAGCCGCTGCAGTTCTGCGGGGGTCGGCTCGCGCGCGGTGCAGCAGCGGAAGCCGTAGCGCAGGCTCGCCTGCAGGTTACCCCTGCCGCGCTCCGCCATGTGTTGCGCCAGTGCGACCGCCGCCTCCATATACGCAGGGTCGTTCAGCAGCACCAGCGACTGCAGCGGGGTGTTCGTGCGCGGGCGCATCGCGATGCACACCTCGCGCGAGTGGGCGTCGAACGCCACCATCGACGGGTAGGGCGCGGTGCGTCGCCAGAAGGTGTATAGCCCGCGACGGTAGCGGTTCTCGCCCGTGTCGGTCACCCAGCGGTCGCCGCTGAAGGGGATGTCCCATACGCCTTCGGGCTGCGGCGGGAAGACGCTCGCGCCGCCGATTGTGCGGCTGAGTAGCCCGCTCGCGGCAAGCGCGACATCGCGCACCAACTCGGCGGGCAGGCGATAGCGCGGCGCACGCGCGTACAACTCGTTCTTCGGGTCGCGCGCGAGCAACTCAGGCGTCGCCTGCGAACTCTGCCGATAGGTCGCGCTGGTCACAATCAGACGGTAGATGTGCTTCATGCGCCAGCCGCTCTCCATAAACTCCACCGCCAGCCAGTCCAGCAGTTCGGGGTGCGTGGGGTACGCGCCTTGCGTGCCGAAGTTGTCCAGCGTCTCCACGATGCCGCGCCCGAAGATGGTTGCCCACATGCGGTTCACCTGCACGCGGGCGGTCAGCGGATTGTCGCGGGCGACCAGCCACTGCGCCAGCCCCAGTCGGTTGCGCGGCGCGCCTTCGGGGAACGGGTGCAGCACGGCAGGTACGCCCGTTTCAACCACCTCGCCCTGCCGCGTGAACTCGCCGCGCGGGCGCACGACCGCCGTCAGCGGCGTGTCCGTCGGCTTGTCCTCCATCACCAGCGTCGTGGGGATTTCGGCTTCCAGTTGCCGCTTGGCAGCCTTGAGTTCAATCAGGCGCGCCGTGTCGCCATACGCCGTCTTGAGGCGGAAGCAGCCCAGCACATGCTGTTTGTGCGTCGTGTAGAGGCACTCCAGCGTGATTTCAGCCTCTGTGGGCTTCTTGAGGCGCAGGGGCTGCTGCAGGGTCAGCGTCAGCGTGTTCGGCTTGCCGATATGCCCGACGACTGCCAACCCGCTGGTGGTGTTGTCGGGCTGCAGCACGGCGCGAGGGTTGAACCCGCCCTGCACGAAGTCGGCAGTGGCGTCACGGAAGGCGATAGGCTTGCCGCCGACCTGCATGCGCACGCCCGTCAGCACGAAGTTGCCGTTGTGGGCGCGCCCAGGGCCTTGCGCGGGCAGGCTGGGATGCGGCAGGCACTCCAGCTGCAGCACGCGCAGTTCGCCTGCGGGCAGACGCACGCGCACGCGATACACCTCCGTGTCGGGCGTCTTGCCCCGCGCCAGCACGGTTCCGTCGTCCAGAATCACGACGGGCGCGCCGCTTGCTGTCGCCACCGAAAGCGGCGGCAGCGCGTGCGCAGGGGGCAGCGTGCGCTGCTCGAACGCCGCTATCGCGCGGGTCAACTCTTCCAGCCTGCGCGTCTGGTCAGGCGTCGGCGCGGGGATTTGCGCCTCCAGCCACTTCTCCTCGCTGATGCTCGCGTCGCCGACGGGGTAAATCTTGGAGTTGTTGAAAAACGCCAGCAGTTGGTAATATTCCTTCTGCTTGATGGGGTCGTACTTGTGGTCGTGGCAGCGGGCGCAGTTCATCGTCAGCCCCAGCCACACGGTCGCGGTGGTGTCCACGCGGTCGTAGAGTTTGTTCTCGTGCGCCTCCGCTTGGTCTACCCCGCCTTCCAAGTTCTGCATCGTGTTGCGGTGAAAGCCTGTGGCGATGCGCTGCTCCAGCGTCGGATTGGGCAATAGGTCGCCCGCGATTTGCTCGATGGTGAACTGGTCGAACGGCATATCGCGGTTGAACGCCTCGATGACCCAGTCGCGGTAGCGCCAGATGGTGCGGCGTAGGTCTTTCTCGTAGCCGTCGGTGTCGGCGTAGCGGGCGAGATCCAGCCACACCAGCGCCTGCCGCTCGCCGTAGTGGGGCGAGTCGAGCAGTTTGTCCACCAGTCGCTCGTAGGCGTCAGGGCGCGTGTCTTTCAGGAAGGCGTCCACCTCTTCGGGGGTGGGCGGCAGCCCTGTGAGGTCAAGATACAGCCGTCGCACCAGCGTCTCTTTCGGGGCTTCGGGCGAGGGCGACAGCCCCTCCTGCTCCAGACGGTGCAGGATGAAGGCATCGATGGGGTTGCGCACCCACGCGCGGTTTTTGACTTCGGGGATGGGCGGTCGCTGCGGCGGGATGAACGCCCAGTGGACGGCGTTCTCGGCGTTGTCGGGCCAGTGCGCCCCCTCGTTAATCCACCGCTTGATGAGTTCGATCTGCTCAGGCGCGAGGGCAGTCATCCCCTTGGGCATGCGGGGACCTTCCTCGTCGCTGCTGATGCGTTTGACCAGCAGGCTGTTCTCGGCGTCGCCGGGGATAATCACGCGCCCGCTGATGCCGCCTTTGAACGCCTCCTCGCGGTTGCTCAGGCGCAGCCCGCCCTGACGCCGTTCGGGTCCGTGGCACGGGAAACACGAGGCGCGGAATATCGGCAGGATCTCCCGCGCGAAGTCCACCTTGCGTTGCGGTGGGGACGGCGGCGCAGGCGTACTCCACACCAAGCCGCCCAACGCGAGGGGCAACCCGACATAACTCAGCCACAGCGCTGTAAGCCCACGCACAGTAATGATTATTATACCATCGATACCCTCGCGCAATCAGAATTTCGTAAAAGCAAGCGCAATCGATGACCCCCTCCTTAAGGTTCCCCCTGCTCGCAGGGGGAACCAAACCCCTGCGCGGTTCCCTTCGCGAAGCGGGGGGAACCTGCCCAGCTTCTCGGTTTCCCTCGCAAAGCAGGGGAACCGAACCCTTGCGCGGTTCCCCTCGCGAAGCGGGGGGAACCTGCAGAAGGGGGGCAATTGTGAACTCTGGCTGCGCAGTTGGTATTACAATCGCGCCAATAGCACACGAATCCAGCCCCCCAGCCGTATCGCGCCGATGCACAGCGCGTACAAAAGCGGGTTTAGCCGCCCGCGATAGTGCTTGCGGTAGAACGCCTCTAACGCGCGGTGCGATTCGCGAATCGCGCTGAGGCGCACTTGGCGCGTGCTTGCGCCCCCATAGTGCAGAATCTGCACCTCAGGCACAAAATAGATACGCCAGCCCGCCTGCTTGATGCGGTAGCACCAGTCCACATCGTTGAAAAACAGCGGGAACGCCTCGTCCATCAGCCCCACCTGTTCCACGACGGCGCGGCGCGCCATCAGAAAGGTCGCCATCGGCTGATCGACTTCGGCGACACGGTCGTAGGTGAAGGCGCGCATGCGGTAGCCGCCTAACGCACGGGGGAACAGCCGCGCCAGCCCCGACACCTCCCACAGCAGGTTCGTCGGCGTCGGGAATCCGCGCACAGACGGCTGCACACGCCCGTCGGGGAACAGCTGCTTCGCGCCAATCGCGCCCGCCTCGGGGTGCGCCGCCAGAAACGCCAGCGCACAGTTCAGCGTGTCGGGGAACACCTCCGTGTCGGGGTTCAGCAGCAGGAGGTATTCGCCCTGCGCCTGCTGGATTGCTTGATTGTTGCCCCGCGCGTAGCCGAGATTCTCAGTGTTGGCAATCAGCACGGCTTGGGGGAACTCCGCCTGCACCATGGCTGCGCTACCGTCGCTGGAGGCGTTGTCCACCACGATTACCTCGAACGGCGCGTCTGGCGGATAGCGATAAATCGACTGCAGGCACGCCCGAAGCAACTCGCGCGTGTTCCAGTTCACGATGCAGATGCTGAGTGTTATCGGCACGGTCGGCTAATACTTTCGCGGGTTCAGAAGCACGCGAATGAACAGCCACACGAGGCTGCCTGCTATCCCGCCGCCTAACCCGCCCAAAATCGCGCCGCGCAGGGGACGATCGATGCCGAGATCGGACAGAATCGGACGCCCAATCACGACAATCAGCACGACGATAGGAATCGCAATCGCGACGCCAAGCCCCATACTTAGATATACGCGCTCCAGCGTGCGCCGATCGAAGCGTTCCATCGCGGCGAAGTCGACAGGTTGCCCGCGCAAGTAGGTCTCCGCCTCTTTGAGTTCCCAAGCGTGCAGGTATTGTTCGGCGCCGTAGATGGTGTGCCCTGTGCGGTTGAGCCGCAGTTCCAGCGTGACGGCGGTTCCGTCCCCTGCAGGCGCGCAGCGGGCGGTCAGTTCCACCGCGAGATTGCGGGGCGACCACTTGAGCATCGAGCGCGCCAGCGTGCCGCGCTTCATCACCAGCGCGTCGCCCGACGAGGCGAGCGTGTAGCCCAGCCGCGTGAAGTAGTCCTGCAGTCGCTGCCGCGCCTCCTCAACGGGCACAGGCGCGACGAAACTCCAGCGGAAGTGCAGATACCGCCCCACGCGCTCAATCGGCACGGATAGCTCTTCACGATGCGTCATAAGCCGCGTTATGTAGTTCGCGCAAGGCTTAGGGAATCCTGCCTGTTGCGGGCAACCACAATCGGTATTGTACCAATCACACGGGCAGAGTTTACAATCGCCCCCCTCCTGCAGGTTCCCCCCGCTTCGCGAGGGGAACCGCGCACGGGTTCGGTTCCCCCTGCGAGCAGGATGCCGCTGCAGGGGCAGGCTGCGCGGCAGGCGCGCGGTTCCGCGCGCGGGTTCGGTTCCCCCTGCTCGCAGGGGGAACCTTAAGGAGCTGGTAAGGGTACAACGGTTCGGCACGAAGTCTTTGAAGCAGGGGCTATTTTTTCCAGCGCAAGCGTGAACGGGTGGGCGCGCCTTTTTGCCCTCACCCCCTTTGTCCCCCCTCTCCCGCGAGGCGGGAGAGGGGGATTATGGAGTGCGGAAGCGAAGCTTCCGCCCACGCTGAAGCTAACGCTTCAGCACTCCAAACAGGTCAGCGCGCGGCTCCCCTCTCCCACGCTGTGGGAGAGGGGCTGGGGGTGAGGGCAGAAAGTGGGCGCACTTTGCACACAGTGAACCCAAGCGATGTACCCTTATCAGGAGGTTGGGAGGGGGGTATGTCGAAAAACCAACGCAGAGACACTTATTCCCCTGCCGCGCCCTCCTGCGTGAGCAGTTCGGCGACCTGCGCAACATCCTTGTCGCCGCGCCCCGACAGGTTCACCAGAATCACCGCGTCAGGCGGCAGCGTCGGCGCGAGGTCTTTCAGGTAGGCAAACGCATGGGCGCACTCCAGCGCGGGGATGATGCCCTCGTGCCGCGCGAGCCACACAAACGCGCCCAGCGCCTCCTCGTCGGTCGCCCCCGCATACTCGGCGCGTCCAATCTCTTTGAGGTAGGCGTGTTCGGGACCCACGCCTGGGTAGTCCAGCCCCGCCGACACCGAGTGCGTGAGCCGAATCTGCCCGTCCTCCGTCTGGAGCACGAGGCTGGCAGAGCCGTGTAGGACGCCATACTCGCCCGCCACGAGGCTGGCGGAGTGCGCGTCGGTGTTCAGCCCGTGCCCCGCCGCCTCCACGCCAATCAGCCGCACCCCCTCGTCCTCGATAAACGGGTAGAAAATGCCGATTGCGTTGCTGCCGCCACCCACGGAGGCGACCACCGCATCGGGCAGCCGACCCGCATACGCCAGAATCTGTTCCCTCGCCTCGCGCCCAATCACCGACTGGAAATCGCGCACCATCATCGGGTACGGGTGCGGACCCACGCACGAGCCGATGATGTAGTGCGTCGTGCGCACATTCGTGACCCAGTCGCGAATCGCCTCGCTGGTGGCATCTTTGAGCGTCGCCGTGCCGCTGTGGACGGGCACGACCTTCGCGCCCAGCAGTTGCATGCGGAACACATTCAGCGCTTGGCGGCGCATGTCTTCCGCGCCCATGTAGACCTCACACTGCAGCCCCAGCAGGGCGCAGGCGGTGGCGGTAGCGACACCGTGCTGTCCCGCGCCCGTCTCGGCGATGATGCGCCACTTGCCCATCCGCCGCGCCAGCAATCCCTGACCCAGCGCGTTGTTAATCTTGTGCGCCCCCGTGTGGCACAGGTCTTCGCGCTTGATGTAGACATGGCGTCCGAGCGCGCGGCTGAGGTTCGCCGCGTAATACAGCGGCGTCGGTCGCCCCGCGAAGGTAATCAGGTAGTAGTTCAACTCGCGCTGGAAGTCGGGGTCGTCTTTGAGGCGCAGGTACGCTTCGGTCAGTTCGTCGAGGGCTGGGATGAGCGTTTCAGGCACGAAGCGTCCACCATAGCGACCGAAGTAGCCCTTCTCGTCGGGCGCAGCGTATACAGGCATGTCAGAAGTATACCCCACCAGAGGGCGCGCAGCGCGGCGGGCAGGTAGTAGTAGTGCATCAGCGGCAATAGCGGCGCAGCGGGCGCATACGCCAACAGCGACCCCAGCCAGCCCAGCCACCCAAAGCGCGAGCGCAGCCCGTACCGCAGCGCAACCAAATACGCGAGCAGCCCCACCTGCGCCAGCCAGAATCGCGGGAACAACAGGCTGAACGGCGCAGTGCGCGCCAAGTCCACCTGTGTCCATGCTTCGGGCGCGGGCGGCACAAGCCAAGTGAGGGCGGTCATCGGCAGCGTCTTCTGTCGCTTGACGCGCTGCTGGTGATACTGCGTCTGCGTCGGGATGTGCGCCCGATAGAAGGCGGCATAGGGCGCAAGCAGCAACAAGCACGCCAGACACACCGCCCCCGCGCGTATCGCCAACGCCCGCGGCGGACGCACCGCCCATATCGCCAGCGCCATCAGCAGGGGCAACGCGGCGAACTGTTCGTAGCTGAGCATCGCGCCGACGAAGCCGCCGAGTGCCAGCGCAGCCCAGCGAGCGCGTCCCGTGCGGGCGTAGCCCGCCGCGCCCCACAACGCCAGCAGCGCGAACAGCGTCATCAGCGTCGCCGTGCGCCCTGGAATCCAGCCCATCGCGCGGTAGGCGAACGGCTGCGTGTGGATGTCGGGCAGGTTGCCGATGAAGCCCCACTCCACCACGAGCGCGAAGGCAAGCGCGCCCCACACCGCGCCCCGCCGCCAGTCGCCCTGCCAGTAGCCCCACACGACACCTGCCGCCAGCAGCCCGAATCCCACCCAGAGCGGAATCGGCGGCGCGAAGCCTGTCTGCCACAGCGTGAACGCCAGCCCAGCCGCGAGCGCAACCGACCGCCGCCCCGTGAGCGTATACAGGAACCCTACCAGCACAAGCGCAGCCGCCGTCGCCAGCAGCCCGTTCGTCCACTTCCAGCGCAGCAAGGCATCGCCCCACAGCCAATAGTCCACCTGGTACAGCACACTGGGCAGCGGTCGGTAAAAGCCGTTGCCCAGCACCCAGTCGCCCACTAACCACGCCCACACCGAGTGGGGCTGCTGCAACCGCTGCAGAATAACGCGCGTGTCCAGGTTCTCGAAGTTGTTTTGCAAGCCGTCGTCGTAGTGCCATCGTGCGACCCCCAGCAGGTTCAGCAGCAGGACAAGCCCCAGTCCAATCGCCCACACGCGCACAGCCTTGCGATTCGCAGTGGGGTACACTTTCCCTGCTATGCGAAGGGTCGGCGTTTTACTGATGCTGGCGTGCGTTCTGGTCGGCTGGGCGCAGGTGGACAAAGCCGCCGACGAGTGGCTGCAGAAGTGCTTCCAAGCCTACAGCCAACTCCAGAGCCTGCAGAGCAAGACAACGCTTACCGTGCTGATGGTCACCCCGCGCACGCCCGATGGAACCCCCATCCAGAAGTACCTCTACGCCTACACCGCGCAGCCCCCCGCACGCTTGAACCTGCTGGTCAAAGACCTGAACGCCAAGGATGAGGGGCAACGGTATGTTTCCAACGGGCAGACCTTCACGGCGGGGAGCGAGTCCAAGCCCGTCGCCAACTCAGGCGCCGCGCTGCTGGAGCAACTCTCCGATGCAGGCGTCGTGCCCCCGTATGACCTCGTGTTCCTCGCAGGGGGGCGCAGCAGCCAAGAGAAGTTCCGTAAGCAAATCACGCAACTGCGCGTCGCCCGCGAAGACGATAAGCAGGTCGTGCTGACTGGGCGCATCAAAAACGAGCGCGGCAAAGAGGACACGCTGGAAATCGCGATGGACAAGGCGACCGCGCTTATGACCACCCTCAAAATCCGCACAGAGGTCAAAATCGAAGAGCAACCTGGCGCGTTCGTGCTGATTATGGAGTTTGACGCCAAGCCGAATGTGGAGGTCTCCGAGCAGACCTTCACTGCGGGCAAGTAGTGTATAATATCAATCGCCGAGCCAAAGTTCACAAAAAACAGCTGTTGACAACCCCCTCCTGGGTTCCCCCTGCGCGCAGGGGGAACCTAAAGGAGGGGGGCTTCAACCGTCTACTTTTGCGAACGCTGACCGCGCAATCGTATGGGGTGCGCTGTTTGGGAACGACACCCGCTGCGTCACGCCCGCGCACGGGTTCACCCACTGGTTCAGGTTCACGCGCTCGATACGCCCGTCGGGGTAACGCGCCTCGATAAGATCGCCGCTGAACACAATCTGCACCTGTCCCTGCGGCGTCGCGAGCGTCATCTGCCCCTGATTGGTGTCATAGTCGCACTCGATGCTGCCCGTGATGCCCTCGCCGATGATGGCGACCTCACCCTCAAGGATGCCTGTCTCGTAGTCGAGCGTGCCCTGAATCTCCACCGTCTCGCCGCAGCCCTCGTAGGTGATGGTTCCCTCGAAGCGTACAGCCACGAAATCGTCTACATCTTCAAAGTTCGGGTTGTCGGTCTCGTCAGGGCAGAGGAAAAAGTCGTCCTCGCCGAAGAATTCGTCGTTCTCACCGAAATAGTCGTCGCCACAGTAGCCGTCATTCTCCCACCAGTCGAAATTGTCTGTCCAGTCGTCTTCTCCGTTCCCATCGTCCTCGCCGCCGTCATCCTCGTTCTCGTCCGGCGGGGTTCCTTGGGGGGCAATAATCAAGTCGCCCACGATGCTTGTGCGCTCGCGTGTTCGGGGGTCTTCATAGCGGGCGCGGAGCTTGAAGCGGGTTGAGTCGTTGGTTTCCGTTAGGCGGAAATAGGCTCGCTGTTGTTGGGCGCCAGTCCCGATATTGATAATCGTTTCGTAGGAGCTATCGTCCTCTTTGCAGACAATCTCGCCCGCATGTCGCTCACCTGCGGCGTCCTCGAACAGCTCAATCCACACGCCCGTAGCGTTCGAGCGGTAGCGATAGTAAAGCCCCAGCTCTTCGTCGAAATCCAGTCCTTGTCGTCCGCGCGAGGCGCTGCTTGCGCGACCCTGCGGAGGGCGGATACGATTCAGCTGGTTTTGCAGGCTACCGATACTGTCGCGCCCAACGCGCGAGACCGCCGAGCTGCCGACCGCTGCAGAGCCGGTGAGTGTGCCAGGTGTAGGCGCAGAACTGCCGCCGCCGCCACAACCGCTGAGAAACGACGCCGCTGCGAGCGCAACCACCGCGCTCAAACCGTAAAAGAGACGCTTCTGAATCATTCCATAGACCTCCTTCAGTGTGTCTGGTTGGGCGACACGGCTGAACACCCGCAGCCCAACACCATAATTATCGGATAGACCCAAAAAATTTTCAGCCCCCGCGCACCAATTTTCCCGGTTGTCGGTTGCCTCTTCGCATGCTCTATATCCCCCAGATTTGGGGGCAAATTTAACATTCCAGCCCCTTAAACCCTTGACAGAGCCGTCAACCGATTGGGTATACTGCACGCGCAGCCACAACAAGGTGTACCGCTACAGGTTGTGGCTGCAGGCGAGAAAAATCGCGATTTTGCGCGATTAACTACCATACATGGAGGGTTCTAACGATGGCGCTGTTCGAGAGACGGGTGCACTTGAAGCCGTATGAGTATCCCGACTTGCTGAAGTTTCGGGACGCCATCCGCCATTCCTACTGGCTGCATACCGAGTTCTCGCTGTCGGGCGATGTGCAGGACTGGTATGCGCGCACCGAGCCACACGAGCGCAACGCGCTCAAAAACACCATGCTCGCCATCTCGCAAATCGAAGTCTCGGTGAAGACCTTCTGGGCGCGGATTTATGACCGCATGCCCAAGCCCGAAATCGCCGAAGTGGGCATGACCTTCGCCGAGAGCGAAGTGCGCCACGCCAACGCCTACTCGCACCTGCTGGACATACTGGGACTAAGCGGCGAGTTCGAGAAGATTCACAGCATCCCTGCCATCGTCGACCGCGTGCAGTATCTCCAGCAGGCGCAAGAGGGTATGCGCAGCAGCGACAACCGCCAGTTCGCGCTCACCGTGCTGCTGTTCTCCGCGTTCGTGGAGCATATCTCGCTCTTCTCGCAGTTCCTAATCATCATGGCATTCAACAAGCACCGCGCGGCGTTCAAGGGCATCTCCAACATCGTCGAGGCAACCAGCAAAGAGGAGCAGATTCACGGCATGTTCGGCGTGGAGCTGGTGCGCATCCTGCAGCACGAATACCCCGAATGGTTCGGCGCGGAGACGGAAGACGCCATTCTGCACGCCGTTGAACGCGCCTATGCTGCCGAAGAGCGGATTGTGGACTGGATTTTCGAGCGCGGCGAGTTGGAGTACCTGCCGCGCCCTCAGGTGGACGCCTTCCTGAAGAACCGCTTCAATAACTCGCTGCGCAGTGTGGGCATTCGCCCCTACTTTATGGTAGACGAGACTGCGCTCGCCGCGACGCGCTGGTTCGACGAAGAACTGCTCGCCACCAAAGAGAACGACTTTTTCAACAAGCGGAGTATCACCTACTCCAAAAAGATGAAAAGTTTCAGCGAAGACGCTTTGTTTTGAGCGGAGCGCAAGCGGGGCGTGGCGGCGCACGGCGCGTCGCTGCGCCCCCTATTCAAATTGAAGGAGGCTATCATGCGGACATCGACAGAGCGACCCCCATTCTATTGGCTCAACGAGGAGAGCCGACGGTTCCTATCACGCGATTATCTTCTGCCAGGTGTGAGTGCGGAACAGCGCATCCGCCAGATTGCGGACTACGCGGAGGGTATTCTGGGCATCGAGGGCTTCGGCGACAAGTTCTATGACTACATGGCGCGGGGCTGGTACTCGCTGGCGACGCCCGTGTGGACGAACTTCGGCTTGCATCGCGGGTTGCCCATCTCGTGCTACGGCAGCTACATCGAGGACGACTCGGCGTCCATCCTGTTCACGGCGTCCGAAGTGGGGATGATGACCAAGCTGGGCGGCGGCACTTCGGCGTACTTCGGCAAGCTGCGCCCGCGCGGCGCGCCCATCCGCGACAACGGCTACAGCAACGGCAGCTTCTCCTTCGCCAAGCTGTTCGACCGCATGATCGAGGTGTTCAGTCAGGGCAGCACGCGCCGTGGGCAGTGCGCCGCCTACATCGACATCGAACACCCCGACTTGGAAGAGTGGCTCTGGATTCAGCGCGAGGGGTGCGACATCCAGCTGCTCTACTGGGGCGTGTGCGTCGGCAACGAGTGGCTGCAGCAGATGCGCGACGGCGACGCCGACAAACGCCGCCTGTGGGCGAAGGTGCTTGAGGCGCGCTCGGAGGTGGGCATCCCCTACATCTTCTTCAAGGACAACGCGAACAACGGCGCGCCCGAAGTCTACCAACGGCTCGGCAAGCGCATCTACGCCTCCAACCTCTGCACCGAGATTATGCTGCCTGCCAGCGCGGACGAAAGCTTCGTGTGCTGTCTTTCGTCGTTGAACCTGCTGCACTACGACGAGTGGAAGGGCACCGACGCGGTGGAGACAATGGTCTTTTTCCTGGACGCGGTGATGGAGGACTTCATTCGGCGCGTGGAGGGCATCCCGTTTATGCAGCGGGCGTACAACTTCGCTGTGCGCCATCGCGCGCTGGGGCTGGGCGTGCTGGGCTGGCACTCGCTGCTGCAGTCCAAACGCATCCCCATCGAGAGCATGGACGCCTATCGGCTAAATGTGGAAGTGTTCCGCACGATTTACGACCGCGCCTACAACGCCTCGATGGATCTGGCGCGTCGCTTCGGCGAGCCAGAGTACCTCAAGGGCACGGGTAGGCGCAACACGACCCTGCTGGCGATTGCGCCCACCAAGTCGTCGTCGTTTATCTTGGGGCAGGTCTCGCCCTCCATCGAGCCGTTTATGAGCAACTACCATGTGAAAGACCTCGCGAAGGTGAAGACCACCTTCAAGAACCCCTACCTGCAGCAGGCGCTGCGCGAGCGCGGCAAGGACACGGACGAGGTGTGGCAGAGCATCGCTGCGCGCGATGGCTCCGTGCAACACCTGGACTTCCTGAGCGACGAAGAGCGCGACACCTTCAAGACCTTCAGCGAAATCTCGCAGATGACGCTGGTGCAGCAGGCGGCGCAGCGCCAGGCGTTCATCGATCAGGGGCAATCGCTGAACCTGATGATTCACCCCGAGACGCCCGTGCGCGACATCAACTTGCTGCTGTTGCGGGCGGCAGAGATGGGCGTGAAGTCGCTGTATTATCAGTATAGCGTGAACGCCGCGCAGGAGTTCAACCGCGAGCTGCTGCTGAGTTGCCGCGTGTGCGAGGCGTGAGCTGACCCCACTCCGTTGACGGGACTGGTGAGGGTACACTGTCTGAGTTGGCTTTGCGTGGATTGTTGCGCTTTTTTGCCCTCACCCCCAGCCCCTCTCCCGCCTGCGGGAGAGGGGTGTAGGGGCGAACGGCTGTTCGCCCGCCCTCAGCGTTGGGCGGAAGCTCCGCTTCCGCATTCATATCCCCCTTGCCCGCCTGCGGGGGAGAGCAGTGTTTCCCCTCTCCGCTGAACAACCCGCCCGCGCCCGCGTCTAACCTACGGGAGGCTCCTGCCCCGCAAGTGGGCATCCTACAGGAATGGCTATGAACAGGCGCGTTGCAATCGTTGTGGGCATCGTGGCAATTGCGGCGGTCGCGCTCTGGATGCGCGGGCGCAACTCTGAAACCACCGAACCCGAAGTCGAACTGCGCACCGCAGAGGTCACCCGCGAGGATGTCGTGCGCTCCATCACCGCGACAGGCGTGCTGCGCACCTACAATATCGTCGATGTGAAGTCCAAAGCGGGCGGGATTGTCAGCCAGATTCTGGTCGATGTCGGCGACGAGGTGCGGGCGGGGCAACTGCTGGCGCGCATAGACCCCGCCGACACGCTCTCGGTCTACAATCAGGCGCAGGCGGACTTGGAGGCGGCGAACGCCCGTATCGAGCAGGCGCAGGAGAGCCTCCGCCTGCAACGCGAGCAGAGCCAACTCGCCGTGCAGCAAGCCGAGCAGAACCTGCAGGCAGCCGAAGCGCGCCTGCGCCAAGCCGAAACCCGCGCGAGCCTGCAGCCAACCGTGACCGAAGCGCAACTCCAATCGGCGCGCACCGCACTGGAGACCGCCCGCAAGAATTTGGAGCAACTGGAGCGCGTGAGCATCCCGCAAGAGCGCGCCCAAGCGCAGGCGAATTTCGAGGCGGCGCGCCAAGCCTTCGAGACCGCCCAGCGCAACCACGAACGGCTCAAGAGCCTGCTGCAGAAAGGCTATGTGTCGCAGCAGCAGGTGGACAACGCCGCGGCGCAGCTGGAGAACGCCCGCGCGCAGCTGACCGCCGCGCAGCAACGCCTGCAGACGCTGGAGCAGGACATCCAGACGCGCGTGGAGACCGCGCGCGCCCGCGTGCAGGAGGCGGAAGCGAACCTGCGTTCGGCGGAGGCGAACCGCGCCCAGATCGAAGTCGCGCAGCAAGCCCTGCGCGAGGCGCGCGCCCAATACGAGCAGGCGAAAGCCGCCCTCGCTCAAGCACGCTCGAACCTGCGCCAGATCCGCCTGCGCGAGGCGGACATCGCCGCCGCCAAAGCGCAACGCGCCCGCGCCGACGCGCAACTCTACAACGCCAAAGTGCAACTGGACAGCACGACCATCACCGCCCCCTTGAGTGGTGTCGTCATCGCCCGATTCGTAGAGCAGGGCACAATCGTCCCGCCAGGCACTTCGCTGTTCTCGCAGGGCAACACGCTGCTGCAAATCGCCGACACCAGCCGCATGTATGTGGAGGTCTCCGTCGACGAGGCGGACATCGGCAGCGTGCGAATCGGGCAGCCCGTCGATATCCGCGTGGACGCCTTCCGCCGCGAACGCTTCAAGGGCAAGGTCAGCCGCATCGACCCGCAAGCCGTGCTGGAGCAGAATGTGACGGTCATCAAGGTGCGCGTGGAGATCGAAAAGCCCGACCCGCGCCTGAAACCGGGCATGAACGCGACCTGCGAGTTTCTGGTCGCCCGCAAGAACGATGTGGTCGCCATCCCCAACGAGGCGGTCAACGAGACCCCACAAGGCGCGTTCGTGGAGGTGCTGGTGAACGGGCAGCCCCAACGCCGTGAGGTCAAAGTGGGACTGCAAGGCAACACGAAGACCGAGATTATCGACGGTCTGCAGCCGGGCGAGGTGGTCGTCACGGGGCGCATCTTCAATCGTCAGGACGAGGGCCCGGGCTCGCCGTTCGGTCGCCCGTTCGGTCCGCGCATGGGCGGCAGTTCCCCGCGCGGCGGCGGACAAGGCGGCGGTGGTCAGGGTGGACCGCCAGGAGGTGGACGATGAGCGTCCTCGAAAGTTTCCTCACCGCGATTGACAGCCTGCGCGCCAACAAGATGCGCACGCTGCTGACCATGCTGGGCGTGATTATCGGCGTGGCGGCGGTCATCACGATGATTGGGATTGCGCAGGGCGCGCGCCAAGCGACGCTGGAACAGGTGCAGCGACTGGGCGCGAATGTGCTGACCGTGCGCCCCGGTCAGGCGCGGCGCGGCGGCGCGTTTCTCGGATTCGGCAGCACCCAAACCCTCAAACTCGAAGACGGCGACGCGATTCTGAAATCCTGCGGCGAGCTGGTTGCCCGCGTCTCGCCCGAAGTGTGGACAACCCAGCAGGTCAAGTACCTCAACCGCAACATGCGCACCAGCGTCTCAGGCGTCACGCCCGAACTGCAGCCGATTCGCAACCTCGTGCTGGAGGAAGGCAGGTTCGTCAACGAGCAGGATATGGAGGGCATGGCGCGGGTGGCGGTGATCGGGCACACCGTGTGGCAGGAGCTGTTTCAGGGCGGCGCGTGCGTGGGTAAGACCATCCGCATCGGTGGGCAGAGCTACGAGGTCATCGGGCGCATCGCCTACAAGGGCGACACGGGCTTCCGCAGCTTCGACGACCGCGTGTATATCCCGCTGACGACTGCGATGCGCCGCCTCATGGGACAGCGCCACCTGGACGCGCTGAATGTGCAGGCGCGCCGCTCCGACCAGATGGCTGAGGCGCAGACCTGCATCGAGGACGCCCTGATGAAGGCGCACAAAATCCCTCCGTGGGGCGACCCCGACTTCCGCGTGTTCAATCAGGGCGACTTCGTGGAGACCGTCGAGGCGACCGCGCAGGTGTTCACCTTCCTGCTGGCGGGCGTCGCGCTGGTGTCGCTGATTGTCGGCGGGATTGGCATCATGAACATCATGCTGGTCTCCGTCACGGAGCGCACGCGCGAGATTGGTCTGCGCAAAGCCATCGGCGCGACGAAGTTCAACATCCTGCTGCAGTTCCTGATCGAGTCGGTGGTGGTGAGCGTGCTGGGCGGGCTGATTGGGATTGCGCTGGGCTACTGGGCAGCAGGCTACATCAGCGCGCAGGCGAACTGGAAGGTGCTGATTCCGATTGAGGGCGTGCTGCTGGCGTTCGGCTTCGCGGCGTTTATCGGCGTCTTTTTCGGGCTGTATCCCGCGTGGCGCGCGGCGCAACTCCAGCCGATTGAAGCCCTGCGCTACGAATAAGCCCATTAGCAATCGGACCGCCGCCCGCGTGCGGGGCAGACACACAGGTCTGCTCCCTACCTATGAACCGCCTTGTAGGGGCAACCCCTTGTGGTTGCCCTAATTTGCAGGAACCCCGCGCCGACCCGCGAACCATGCGCCTGCTATGGCTATCAAGGTCGGAGTGCAACTCTATTCGGTGCGGGACGACTGCAAGCGCGACCTGCCCCACACGCTGGCGGAGGTCGCCAAAATCGGCTATCAGGGCGTCGAGTTCGCGGGCTACTACGACTTCGACGCGGCGACCCTGCGCAAGATGCTGGACGACAACGGGCTGGAGTGCTGCGGCACGCACATCGGGCTGGACGCGCTGCTGGGCGACAACCTCCAGCGCACAATTGAGTTCCATCAGACGCTGCGCTGCCCCTACCTGATTGTGCCGGGGCTGCCTGCGGAGCGCACCGCCTCGCGCGAGGCGTGGCTGGAGACGGCGCGCCTGTTCAACGACATCGCCGAGCAACTCAAGCCCTATGGCTTCCGCACAGGCTACCACAACCACTGGATCGAGTTCCAGCCGTTCGACGACGGGACGCTGCCGTGGGATGTGTTTTTCGGCAACACTGCGCCTGCGGTGATTATGCAGATCGACACGGGCAACGCGCTGCATGGCGGGGCGCATGCCGCGCCGTTCGTGCGCAAGTACGCGGGACGCGCCGTCACCGTCCACTGCAAGGAGTTCTCCCGCACGAACGAGAACGCGATTATCGGCGAGGGCGAAGTGCCGTGGGCGGAGTTCTTCGAGGCGTGCGAGACCGTCGGCGGCACGGAATGGTACATCGTCGAGCAGGAGACCTACGCGCATCCCCCGCTGGAGACCATCCGCCTGTGCTTCGAGGCGATGCGACGGATGGGGAAAGTGTAGCCTGTGCGGACAGAATGCCAATACTAACCGCGTGGGCAAAGTTTATGAAAACAAGCGCGATTGAAGACCCCCTCCTTAAGGTTCCCCCTGCCCGCAGGGGGAACCGCTCGGGCGCGCTCTCGGTTCCCCTCGCGAAGCGGGGGGAACCTTACGGAGGGGGGCAGTTCATAAACTCTGAACGCGCGATAGGCATAAACTCCGTCTCCCACGCGGTTGGGAAGAGAAGTGAGGGCTAACCGCTACTCCACATCCTCGCCCAACGCGCGCAGTCGCTGCTTGAGTCGCTCCAGTTCCGCCGTCGCTTGTTCGGCGCGGAGGCGTTCCTGCTCGGCTTGCTGACGCGCTTGTTCGGCGAGTAGCCGCTGCTCTTCGGCAAGGCGTCGTTGCTCTTCCGCGACGCGCTGTTGCGCTTCGAACCACTCGGTCTTGTGGGGTACAGGCGTCCCGTCAGGGTAGATGAAACGCAGCCAGCGGAATCGGCGGTGGTCAAAAACACTGGGATAGACGCCCACCCACACGCCCAGCACATCGCTCCACATCCAGCCACGCTCGTTGCGCGCCTTGGGCGCATAGACCCCATCCACCAGCTCGAACCCCTCAAACTCCCGACGGTACGCATGGTACCAGAAATACTCCTGCGTGCGGAAGATGTTCTGGTAAATCTCCTTCTTGGTCGTGCGGTCTTGCGCTGCGGTTGTCTTGGACAGCAACTCGATAATCAGGTCAGGATACTTGTAGCCTTCCATCCAGCCGACCCACTTTTCGCGCTGTCTTGAGGGATCAACGCCCGTGATGATGAAAAAGTCGGGTCCGCGATATGCGGTGGGCACATCGTCCACGACCGCTTCGGCTTGGTCAAGGCTGTAGTAGATGAAGTTGTTGCCGCCGACAACATAGTCTGTGCGTCCGTGCCACAGCACCTGCGTCATCTCGACCAGCAAGCGCATCTGCTGATAGTGCCAGAAGAATTCCATCGGAATCCCATCCTCGGCGGGGAGTAGTTCGGTCAGGCGTTCGATTTCGGCGTAGACGGCGGGGTCGCCCGTGCGCTCGTAGAGGGGCAGCAGCACGCGCAACTCGGCAATTGCGCGTTTCATCTCGGCGCGCTCCTCCTCCGTCCAGATACTGCGCAGTGGCGGTCGCTGCAGAATCATCCCGCCTGAATTATACCCCTGCACAACTGCGCGTGTAGGCGATAAAGTCTTCCAGTACCTCTTCGGCGCGCCCAGAGGCGATGGCGCGTTGCGCCAGCAGGACGCCGTCGCGGATGTCGTCCACGCGCCCAGCGACCCACAGCGCAACGCCCGCGCTGGGCAAAATCGCCTGCATGCGCCGTTCATCGTCGCCCGTGATGGCGGCGCGGAGAATCTGCGCGTTTTCCTGCGGGGTGTCGCCTGCGGTAAGCGCGTCTGCGGGCGCAGGCTTCAGCCCCAAATCCTGCGGCGTGAACTCAAAAGTCTCCACCGTACCGTCGGGCTTGAGGCGCGCGGCGACCGTCACGCCAATCGGCGAGACCTCGTCCAGCCCGTCCATCCCATGCACAATCAGGGCGCGTTCCGTGCCCAGCTGCGCCAGCGCCTCGGCGATTAGCGTCAGCCACTCCCAGCTGAACACGCCCAGCAGTTGCTTGCGGGCGTTCGCAGGGTTGGTCAGCGGTCCCAGCAGGTTGAACACTGTGCGCACGCCGAGTTCGCGGCGCACAGGGGCGACATGGCGCATCGCGGGGTGGTGCAACGGCGCGAACATAAACCCGACGCCGACCTGCTGAATGCCCTGTGCGATTTGTTCGGGCGTGAGGTTCAAGTTCACGCCCAGCGCTTCCAGCACATCGGCACTGCCGCACTTGCTGCTGACGGCGCGGTTGCCGTGCTTGGCGACGGGTACCCCCGCCGCCGCGACCACGAACGCCGTCGCCGTCGAGAGGTTCCAAGTCTTCAGCGTGTCGCCGCCCGTGCCGCAGGTGTCCAGCAGGTCAGGGTTATCGATGGGAACCTTCACCGAGTGAGCGCGCATGGCGCGTGCGAAGCCGACCAGCTCCTGCAGCGTCTCGCCGCGCGTGCGCATCGTCATCAGCACGCCCGCGATTTGCACAGGCGTCAGCGCGCCGTGCATCATCGCGTCCATCAGCGTCTCTGCCTGCGCCGCGTCTAAATCGTCCCCTTCCAACACTCGCCGCAATAGGCTGGCAAGTTCCATGCTGTAAATATACCCGTTTTTGTGAAAGCGCCGCCTCACCCTGCAAATTCACCGAAATTGCCTGCGAATCCGCCCCCAAGCGGCAGGAATCGGGGCAAAAACTGGTGTATAATTAGGGTGCGTTGAAGCGTTTCAAGCCAACGCGAAGGAGGTTCAAGCAATGAAGCGTACTCTGTTAGCTCTTGGGATTCTGGTGGGCGCGCTGACGATAGCGACTGCCCCTGCGCAGATTGTGTACTCGTTCGAACCCGAAGACCTGCACGGCTTTGCGAGCAGTGCGGGCGACGGCTGGCAAGTCTTCCGCGCAACGACGGGCGTGACGCACGGCGACTACTCGATGGGCGTTCTCTGGCCGACGGGCAGCGGCGGCTTCCGCTGGCTGTTTGGCAACGGCGTGCGGGATGAACTGCTACCGTACCTGCAACTCAGCAAGAAGCTGCTGCTGGACGCCACAGCCGATGCGACTGTGCCATGGTCGAATATGATTGTTTCGCTGAATGGCGGATATCGTGATGGAGACGATCGTACCTACGGGTGGAACCAGTTGCCATTCTCCACGGGTCTCCCGCGTGTGGCAGGCACGCGCACCGTGCTGCTCGACCTCGAGCCGCTGCCGCTGCCTGACCCCGACATTGAGTGGTTCCAGATTAACTTCGGGATGAACGCGGGCGGCTCGCACCAGCTCTATCTCGACAACTTGCGCCTGTACCGCACGGCGTGCGAAATGATGGCGATGGACTTCGAGACGCCTGGAGATCTGTACGGCTTCGCGCCTGACCCAAACAACTTGTCGGTCACTGTCTCGTGGAACAACGGCAAGATGCGCATCGCCTCAACAGGCGGGTTCCACTGGATATTCAATGGAACCGTGCCTGGGCTGCTGGACATGTTGCAGCGCGGCGACCTTCTGGTGATGGATGTAACGGTCGTCTCCCCGCCGCCTGCGGGCTGGGGCAACATGATTATTGCCGTCAACACCGGTCCCGCAGGACAATCGGGCAACTGGAGCCAGACAAGCTACACCGCCGAAATCGCAGCGGGCAACAACACCTTCACGCGCACCATCGCCATCGACTATCGCGATGTCACCTACCACCCGACGCCCGACTACTGCCTGCTCAATCTCGGCATCAACTCGGGCGGTCCGTGGACGATTGAGGTGGACAACATTCGCATCTACCGCAAGGCGGTGGAGGGCGATGTGAACTGCGACGGCTGCGTGGACGACGCCGACCTGCTGAGCGTGCTGTTCGAGTTCGGCAGCACGGACATCACCCCCGCCGATGTGAACGGCGACCGCGTGGTGGACGACGCCGACCTGCTGACCGTGCTGTTCAACTTCGGCAGCGGCTGCTGATTCCCTCTCCCTCACCTCCCAAGCCCCTCCCCCCAATCGTAGGGGGAGGGGTTCTGGCAGGAATCCCGCGCACGGGGGCGAATCCAATCCCCCGATATGTGGATTCGTGCGTTCCTTCTGGCGAGTTTGTGCGGTAGTCTGCTTTGCAGCAGCGTTTCCCAAGCGACGATTCGGTTTGCGCGGTTCCCTGCCCCATCGCCCGACGGCAAGCAGGTCGCCTTCTCGTGGCAGGGCGACTTGTGGCTTGCGCCGATTGCAGGCGGCGTGGCGCAGCGACTGACGGTACATCCCGCGTATGACTTCGCGCCTATCTGGTCGCCCGACGGCAAAAAGATTGCTTTCACCTCCGACCGACACGGCAACGACGATGTGTTCGTGCTGCACTTGGACACGGGCGCGGTGCAGCGGCTGACCTACTTTTCGGGGCGCGACCGCGCCTACGGCTGGACGCCCGACAGCCGCGCCGTGCTGTTCGAGTCGCGGCGCGAGAGCGAGCCTTACGGCGCGGACTTCAGCGCGTATGTCGTCCCGCTGGACGGGGGCACACCCTACCGCCTACACAAGGCGTCGGGGTCGCCGTTCGCCCTCTCGCCCGACGGCAGGCGCGTGGCGTTCGTGCGACGCGACAGCGCGTGGTGGCGCAAGGGCTACAAAGGCAGCGCGCAGGGCGACCTGTGGCTGCTGGAGCGTGCGACCAACCGCTATGTGCGCCTGACCGACACCGACACGCCCGACACCTTCCCGATGTGGGGTGCGGACGGGCGCACCCTCTACCTCGTCTCCGAGCGCGACGGCACGGCGAACCTCTACGCGATGGACACCCAGACGCGGCGCACACGCCCCCTGACCCGCTTCAAGGACGACGGCGTGCGCTTCCCACAAATCAGCGCGAACGGCGCGGTGATCACCTTCGAGCAGGGGATGGATGTGTATCGGCTGGACACGGCAACGGGCGCGACGCAGGTCATCCCGCTGCAGGTTCCCGCGCAAGACGCCCGCGCCGCCGAGCAGGTGCGCCGTACCTTCAGCGCGAATGTGGACGACTACGCAATCGCGCCCGACGGCAAGGAGTTCGTGTTCGCCGTGCGCGGGGAGCTGTTCGCCGCGCGCTTCCCCGACGGCGGACCCTCGCGCAACCTGACCGAGACGGTGGAACCAGAGAGCGACCCGCAACTCGCGCCCGACGGCAAGACGCTCTACTTTGCGGCGGAGCGGGACGGGATGGTGCAAATCTACCGCCTCACATCGGGCGACGCGGATGAGCCGCGCCTGCGCCGCGCACGCACGCTCAAAATCGAGCCGCTTACGAACGCCCCGCAAGGCGCGAGCCAGCCGCGCCTCTCGCCCGACGGCAAACTGCTGGCGTACCAGCGCGGGCTGGGCGAACTGGTCGTGCGCTGCTTGGAGACCCAGCAGGAGCGTACCCTCACCGAATCGTGGAATCTGGGCACTATCGCATGGTCGCCCGACAGCCGCTGGATCGCGTTTGACCGCTACGACGAGAACTATAACGCGGATGTGTTTATCGTGCGCGTGCCAGAGTTCCAGACGCCCACGCCCGACGCCGAGCCGAAGGAGCCGAAGCCGGAGCCAGCGGGCGCAGGCGACGCGGTGGACGACGCGCCGACACTCCACAACCTCTCGCGCCACCCGCGCAACGACTTCGCGCCGAGTTGGTCGGCAGATGGACGCGCGCTGGTGTTCCTCTCGGAGCGCGAGACCGATGTGCTGAACATCTGCCATGTGTGGCTGCGCCGCGAGGATTATGAGCGCACCCGCGCCGACCGCGAAGAGGAAGAGGACGACAAGCACGACGCGCCCAAAAAAGCCGACGAGAAAAAGGAACCCCTGCGCGTCGAGATCGACTTGGACGACATCCACCTGCGCGTGCGGTTAGTGACGCGCTACGCGGCAGGGGTGCAGGAGGCAATCGTCGCGCCCGACGGCGAGCAAATCGCCTACCGCAGCGCGTATCAGGGGCAGCCCGACCTCTATGTCATCAAGTGGGACGGCAGCGACGAGCGACGCCTTACCACAGGCGGCGTATCGCCCGAAAACCTGCGCTGGAGCAAGGACGGCAAGACCCTCTACTACCTCAGTCGGGGACGCCTGCAACGAATTGCCGCGTCGGGCGGCAGCCCGCAGACCACGCGCACCGACGCCGAAATCGTCATCAACCTCCCGCGCGAGCGCGAGTACCTTTACGACGCCGCATGGCGCACCCTCAACGAGACCTTCTACGACCCCAACTTTCACGGCGTGAACTGGGCGGCGATGCGCGAAAAATATCGTCCCTATCTCCCCTACGCGCAGACCGACCGCGACTTTACGGCTGTGGTGCTGATGATGCTGGGCGAGTTGCGTTCCTCGCACCTGAGTTTCTCGCTGGCGCGGGGCGAAAGCACGGATGCGCCGTCTAACACGGGGATGCTGGGCGTGATTTTCAGCGACGCACGCGACG